>Ga0183097_10171_pt1 | contig 204457 bp, 203 predicted proteins | sample BioMet8_FD_128883 | JGI IMG/M metagenome (GOLD analysis project Ga0183097, IMG submission 128883) | Microbial communities from bioreactor (seeded with sewage sludge) at Lawrence Berkeley National Lab, California, USA - Biofuel... | ecosystem: Engineered > Bioreactor > Anaerobic > Unclassified ... | reverse complement strand
CCTCGCCCTTTTCTCGATAGGCCCGGAGCCAGCAGACGACGGAAGAGTCGCACGCCATGCCGAGGGAAAACCCGACGCTTTTGGCCGATTCGCCGGCCAGGACGCGCCTCACCGCCGCGAGCTTCTGCTCTTTCGCGAACTTCCTCGTGCGCCCGTGCCTCAGGCCCTCCGCGCCGAACCGCTCATAGACGTGGACCCACCTCGTGACTTTGTCATGCCAATCACCGATTGAACTCGGGCATCCTTCGGGGATGGGCACCCATCCCCCGGACATGTAGTCTTTCACCCACTTCAGCTTCTGCTCGAATGTGTACTTCATAAGAAAAGTACCCCGCTTTCTGGTTTGGTCCAGAGTTTGGGGTACACTTCATTCCCGCCGCCTTTTTTCGTTAATCCTTGTCCTTTCCCATCGCCTCGTCGAACTCGTGGAGGGCCAGGCCCCCATCCTTCGCGTAGAGATCGAACTGCTGGAGGACGTCCTTCGCCGTCTTCTCCTCTTCGACCTGCTCGTTGATATACCAGACGAGGAACCCCTCGCTGCCGTAGTCCTTCGCCTCTTTGGCTCGCTCATAGATCGCGGTGATGAGCAGCGTGACCGCGTGCTCGTGTTCGACTTGGAAGGCCAAGGGATCGCGGAGAGTTTGGTAGCTCTTCGGCGGGACGGCGACCGCCTTCATCCTAAACGCCTGATCCTGGTCCTGCAGGTATTCGCAGAACTTCTCGGCGTGCCCCACTTCCTCGCCTGCGTGGCGGGTGAACCAATCGTGGAGCCCTTTGAGCCCCTTGCCCCGGTAGAACTCCGCCGCATCATAGTAGATGTAGGCGCTCCAAAGCTCCTTGTTGATCTGATCCTCGATGAGATCATGCAGTTTTTTGTCCATAAAAACCTCCTTTTGGCTTTGGGATTTCGCCTCCATCATAAATCAAAAGAGGATGGCTAAAAATATCGATATTTCCTTGCTTTTTGTTTCTTTCGATGCAAGGCTCTTTTTTGGTTAACTCGTCTTAACAAAACGGCTTCGGGGGCGATGCGAATCCTCTTGGCCCCGAGCCGTTCCTTTCCTTGTCGAAGCAAAAGCGGGTTTCGGATAATTTGGGGTATGATAAGAAGGCAAAGAAAAAGAGGAACCTCATCATGGCTAAATCAGTCGTTGTCTTAACGGCGAGCTATCGCCAAAAAGGGAATTCCGCCCAACTCGCGGATCTTTTGATTTCCGATTTGGCGAAGAAAGGCTGCGAGGTCAAACGCTTCGACACCGCCTTCCTCAAAGTCGGCGAATGCCACCACTGCGACCGATGCTGCCAAAAGGGCAAGGCCTGCGTCTTCGATGACGACTTCAACGCGATCGCCGAGGCCCTCGACAAAGCGGATGACCTCGTCTTCGTCACGCCCCTTTATTGGTATTCCTGGCCCAGCTCGATCAAGAACGTCATCGACCGGCTCTACTCCCTCTATTGCGGGAAGCATTTGTTCACCGGCAAAAAAGCAGCCCTCATCGCCGTCTGCGGAGATTCCGCGGAAGGGGACCCTGCTCAAGGTTTGATTTATTCTTTTGATAAAACAATCGATCTGATGGAGGGCGAGATCGCCGGCCATCTCGTCTTCTACAGCATGGATGAAAAAGACGCGCTCAAGAACGCCTTGAAGAACCATCCGCTTACGGCGATTGAAGAGAAACTCTTAGCCTAATGACGAAGAAGAACAAAATGCAATGGCGAATCAGCGCAATCGCTCAATCGTTTCTGACCACAATCTTCGATTGCCATTTGCCTGTTTTATAGCGGACAAAAGAAAGAGCCCAATTGGCGAACCATCCGATGGGCACCGCATACCAGACAAACGCTATTCCGAAACGCGGAGCAAGAGCCATTGCAAGTGTCACCCTGATGATGAGATTCACCAAGTTCGCTATAGTGAACATTTTCATATCCCCCGCGCCCCGCAGAAGTCCATCGACGGCATTTTTGAAGCCAATCAGGCAAAAAAACCATCCCATGAAGATGAGGTAGTCGTTTCCGGTAGTCAATGCAGCGGCCGTTCCATTGGCGCCGAGAAAAAATCCAATAATGGGTCCGTGAAAGAATTCAAGTACGCAGCAGATAAGAATGGCACACATGACCACCATTTCGTTTGCGGCATGGTAGCCTTTGATGACCCGCTCTTTTTTGCCGGCGCCGATATTCTGGGCAGCATAGGATGATAAGGCATTGCTGATTCCGACCATGGGGACAACGCAGATGGACTCGATTCGCATGGCGGCAGAGAAACCAGCCAGAGTTTCGGACCCGAATCCGTTGATAACGGATTGAACGAGCATCATTCCAATAGAAACGACGGACTGCTGCAGAATAGAAGGAAGGGCAATCTTGGCCATCGGAAGTAATTCATCTTTGGCGAAGAAAATATTGCAATGGCCATCTATCTTTTTCAATTGTATCGTTAGAACGATAAAGGATAAAATAGCGGAAATTCCTTGGGCGATCAACGTTGCCCAGGCCACTCCGGCAATTCCCATCTGGAATGTTGTGACGGAAATCCAGTCGAGAAAAATATTGAACAGAGATGAGAAGATGAGAAAACCCAGCGGGATCCTCGATTTCCCTAGAGCGTTGAAAATGGAAGACAAAACGTTGTACATAAAGAGGAAGGGCAGGCCGATAAAGTAGATATTCAAATAAATAACCGCCATATCCAAAGTATCAGCTGGCGTATTCAACATCGTCATGATGCCGCGGCTGGAGAGCAGACCGATGCCTCCGAGCAGAATGCTGATGACAAGGAAGACAATCAGGGAGGTAGAGATTGCCGCTTTCATTCGGACAAAGTTCTTGGCGCCAAAATACTGGCTGATTTTTACGGAGGCGCCGATTCCGCCGCCGATGGCGATACAAATGAAAATATTGGTCAAGGAATCGGAGGCGCCAATCGCCGCCAGCGCCTGTTCCCCGACAAAGCGTCCGGCAATCGCGGAGTCCACCATCGTATAAGTTTGCTGGAATAGGTTTCCGATAATGATTGGAAGCGAGAAAATCAGAAGGGAATAAAAAGGTTTCTTCTGGACCAGATAATCATCGGTCATTCTTTTGCTTCTCTAAAAGCTTGGCATCCCGTTTGATGCATTCCGCTTCAAATTCGCAGGAACAATCGGAGTCATTCATAAGTTCCGGCAAGGCTGGGCACATCATAATCTGCTGTGAAATACGCGCCATTGTCGAAGAGATCAATTCCGAATTCACACGATAATGCATCTGATAACCAATCTTCGTGCCAGTGATCAATTGATACTGCTTCAATAGCCGAATCTGTTGTGAGATGGCCGGTTCACTGATACCAAGTTTTTTCGACAGAGCCTTAACGCAATAATGGTGTTTCATCAATAATTGCAGCAACTGGAACCTTGTTTCGTCCGTCATAACGTGAATCAGTTTGACATCATCCATATCAGCCTCCAGCATTAGATTAAGATAATGCTTAATTAAGAATGTGCTTAAACAACATAATCTCATTAGGTTTCCAAATCAAGTAATCATTTTGAAAAAACTTGAGAGGGATTTATAAAATAACGATTGTTTTTGAACTGCCGTTAATGTTTCTTTGCGTTTAAAACGTTCTCAGAAATTCGGGGACAATTGGCGAGAAAATAGCGAGAAAAATTCCTGTTTTCTTTGCATTTATAGACTTGGAATTTTAAAATTTTAGTCTTAACAAAGCCAACATAAAACCGATGCCATAATCGCATCGGCTAATTCTCGTTTTGGTGCCGCCTTCCGGATTCGGACCGAAGACCTACTGATTACAAAGGCGGCCTGGGGCCATGCGGTTGCGTTGCATATCGTTCCAAATCGTCCCTTTTCTTCCCGTGGGATGTGGGTTTCCCGTGCCGTTTGCGTTCCTTTGCGTTTCAAATCGTTCCGGCAATTCGCCCGCAGTTGGGGAGAAAATGGGGAGAAAAGTTCTCCCCAAATCCCCGAAACTGCGACGCCTTGGTCCAAGGTATCTTTCTCATTGCTTGAACTGTGAGAGATAAAGCCGGGCGTAGGCCCCGTTCTTCTTGAGCAGTTCCTCGTGGGTCCCCGTCTCTTTGACGTCCCCGCCTTCGAGATAGAGGATCTTTCTGGCGTTCCGGATGGTCGAAAGCCGGTGGGCGATGACGAAGGAGGTCCGCCCTTTCATCAGGGCGTCCATCGCTTTTTGGATGTCGAGTTCGGTCCGGGTATCCACCGAGGAGGTGGCTTCGTCGAGGATCAGCATCGGGGCGTTCTTGGCCATGGCCCGGGCGATGGTGAGCAGCTGCTTCTGACCGGCGGAGAGAGTGACGCTTTCGTCGAGCATGGTGTCGAGGCCCTTCGGCAGGGTCTCGTAGAAATGGCCCAACCCGCAATCGGACAATATCCCTATCAAATCCCCATCGCTTTTCTGAATTCCGCCGAAAGTCAGGTTCTCCCGGAGCGTCCCTTCGAAGAGCCAGGTGTCCTGCAAAACCATCCCGAAGAGCTCGTGCACGTTGCTCCTCCGAGTGGCGGCGAGGGAAATCCCGTCCACCGAAATTGTGCCGGAATCGACTTCGTAGAAACGCATCAAGAGGTTGACCAAAGTGGTCTTGCCCGCCCCGGTCGGGCCGACGATGGCGATCTTCTCGCCGCCTTGGACGGAGAGCGAGAAATCCTGGATGATCGGCTTGCCCGCTTCATAGCCGAATTTGACGTGGTCGAAATCGACCCGCCCTTTGATGTAGGAAAGTAACGGCGCCTTCCCGCTTTCGTCGGCCATCTCCTCTTCGTTCAGGAAGGCGAAGACCCGCTTCGAGGCGCCCGAGGCTGTCTGCAAGGAGCTGGTGGCTTCGGCGAGCTGGGACAGAGGCGAGGTGAAGAGGCGGACGTAGAGCAGGAAGGCGATGACCACCTCAAAGCCGATCTTCCCGCCGAAGACCAAAGCGGCCCCGACGATCGCCACCACCACGTAGCCAAGGTTCCCGACGAAGGACATGATCGGCATCATGAGCGAGGAGAGAAACTCCGATTTGAACGTCGAGGCCTTGAGCGCCTCGTTCTTCGCGGTGAAAGCCGCGCCGGTGCTCTTTTGCGCGTTATAGGCCCGGACGATGGCGTTGCCGGCGAAGTATTCCTCGATGTGGCCGTCCACTTTGGCCAAATCCTCCTGGCGGGCGGCGAAGTATTTCTGGGAGCGCGAAAGGATGAGGAAGAGGAAGGCGAACCCCAATAGGCTCGAGACGATCGCCGCGAGGGCGAGAATCCAGTTGGTGACGAACATCATGACCGAGCAGCCGAGGATCATCACGACCGCGCTGACAAAAGTCGAGATGCTGTTGCTGAGTGAGGTGCTGATCGAGTCGACGTCGTTCGTGACGAGGCTGAGCGTGTCGCCATGGGGATGCGCGTCGAAGTAACGTAAAGGCATCCGGTCAATCTTCTCCGAGATGTCCCGTCTCAGCCTTTGCCCGAGGCTCGCCGAAACCAGGTTCATGATCACGCCCTGAATCGCCGTGAGGACGAAGGAGGCGCAGTAAAAGATGACGAGGAGAACCCCGACTCTGTTGACGGTCTCGAAGTCAATCGCGACCCCGCTCGAAGAGATGCCGTCGGTGATGGCCTTGGTCAGTTTCTCTAAGAGGTTCGGCCCCAAGACCGAGAGGATGGTCCCGCCGACCGCCGCGAGTAAGGCGAGCGTGATTTGCAGGGAATAACGGTTCAGATAGCGCCCCAAATTCTGGGTTGAGGCCGTTGATTTTCTAAGCATTGGCGAGTTCCTCCTTCGAGAGCTGGCTCTCGCAGATCTCCCGGTAGGCCGAGCAAAAGGAGAGCAGCTCTTTGTGGGTGCCCCTGCCGACGATGCGCCCGTCATCCACCACGAGAATCAGATCGGCGTCTTTCACTGTGCTGACCCGCTGGGCAATCACGATTTCCGTGGCTCCGCTCATCGACTTCTTGAGGGCGTTCCGGAGATTCCTCTCCGTCTCGAAGTCGAGGGCCGAGAAGGAATCGTCGAAGACGTAAATCTCCGCCTTCCGGGCGATGGCCCGGGCGATCGCGAGACGCTGTTTCTGCCCGCCCGAGAAATTGTTACCGCCCTGCTCCACCTTCTCCGGATACGTGGTGCCTTCTTTCTTGACGAACTCCGCGCTTTGGGAGATTTCGATGGCGGAGTCGAGGGTTCCCTCATCCGCGTCATTGTCGCCGAAATCGACATTGGAGGCGACGTCCCCGCTGAAGAGGACGGCCTTCTGGAAAACGTAGGCGATCTTTTTGTTCAGCTCCTCGAGGGTGTAATCCTTGATCGGGTGCCCATCGAGGAGGATCGTGCCCCCGGTCACGTCGTAATAGCGGGATAAGAGACTAATGATGGTGCTTTTGCCGCTGCCGGTCGCTCCGACGATGGCAAGGGTCTCCCCGGTTTTCACCTCAAAGGAGATGTCATTGATGACGTTCGAGGAAGCGCCGGGGTAGGCGAACGAGACGTTCTGGTAGGAAAGGCAGCCCTTTTCTTCCGTGGGTCCCACGCCCTTCCCGTCGAGAATCGTCGGGGCAGTCTGGAGGACCTCCTCGATCCGGCGGGCCGAAACGATGGCTCTCGGGGCCACCATGAAGATGATGACGAGCATCGTGAAGGCCATGACGACCTGCGAGGCGTAGGAGACGAAAACGACCATGTCCGAATAAAGAAGGGCGACCGAGCTTAGGGAGGCCGCGGAGATGACAAAGGCCCCGATCCAATAGATCGCCAATGAAAGACCATTGTTCGCAATCGACATCACCGGCGAAAGGAAGGCAGTCACGTTGCCGCTGTAGCGCTGGTTGCGGGTGTATTCCCCGTTGGCTTTGGCGAACTTCTCTTCCTCCGCCTCTTCGGCGTTATAGGCCCGGATGACCCGGATGCCGCTCAAGCTCTCGCGGGTGACCCCGTTCAGCTTGTCGGTCAAACTCTGCATCCGCTGGAAGCTCTTATAGACGAGCAAGATGATCGCGATGACGCAAACGAGCACGAAGGCGACCGTCACGGCGGTCGCCAGCGTCCATTCCCACTCCTTGTTCACGATTTTGAGGATGGCCCAGACGGCGGTGATCGGCGCCTTGATGAGGAGCTGGAGCCCCATTGTCATCAGGGATTGGACCTGGGTGACGTCGTTCGTGCAGCGGGTGATGAGCGAGGCGCTGGAGAAGCGCTGAATCTCCGCGGCGGAAAAGCTTTGGACCTTTTTGTTCATCTCCTCCCGGAGGGTGTAGGCGAAGCCCGCCCCGAGCCGCGATACGAAATAGCCGGTGACGAAGGCGCCCAGAAGACTCCCGAAGGCGCATAAGAGCATCCAGGTGCCGTTGAGGTAGATGTCATTGAGGCTTCCCGAGACGCTGCCGGTGGCGATCATCGTCACGTTTTCCATGTAGTCGGGCATCTTGAGGTCGAGATAGACCTGGAGAATGATGAAAACGAAAGCGAGGCCGATGTCGGCCCATTCTCTCTTTTTCAGGTAACGCAAAAGTTTGATCATAAATTCCCTTTCTTCGCGTCAAAAGGAGGCAAAGGTCCCCCGTCATCAAGGAAGGGGTTCTCGGATGCGGGAACGTTCTTCTTTAACTCGCTGGCTTTGCGGATGATTCTTAAAAGATCCTGAGTATCGTCCGCGCCAAGCTTCTCGAAGAAGGCGGCGGCCTTTTCCGTCATGTCTTCCTTCCCCGCCTCGACCGAAGCGCGGCCCTTCTTCGAGAGCGAGACCATCACAATGCGATGATCTTTCTTGCTATGGGCGCGCTGGATATAGCCTTTTTCTTCAAGGGAAATGAGGATGGCGGTCGTCCGCCCGGTGCAAAGGCCGGTGATCTTCGATAACTCGCCGGCGGAAAGGCTCCTCCCCTCGTGGTCGAGGATCATGACCATCCGCATTTCGCCGCGGGTGATTCGTTCCGCCACCGGCGGAATCAAAGGCCCCATCGCCACCATCAGGCTGAAGAATTCCTGGGCGTATTTCTCGTAAGTGTTCATGACTTATCCTCCCCGTCAATTATCTTTTACTGCAAGATATTTTTTACTCCTCGGAAATTATCTTGTCTATAAAAGATACTTTTTTCTAAGATTCATCGAATAAAAAAGAATGATTTCATCCCGTTCTGAATCCTTTGCTCCTTCGTTTTTTTGGTGTGGAGGCTCAAACCACCCTCTACGGTTACGCCAAGCGCATGTACGAGTTCTTCGGCCGCGATCCGAAATAAACCCGCCTTGAGACCATCGGTCTCGCCATCAAGAGTTACCTCGCCAGGAGACTCATCAAAATCCACTAAAGATTCTCCAATTTTTAAGTTAACAAGACAGTTAACTAGTATTTAATTTTAGGTTTATTATTTGGTTTACGATATTTATTGTTTAGGTTAATGATTTAGTTTATAATCCGGTTAAGGAGTCAAAAAGATGGAACCATCGCTCGTTTTTGAAGGGCAGTTAAAAACAACCTACTACAACATCCAAGATCTTAGATACTCTACAAAGGCAGGATATTTCCTGTCGCCGCAAGACATGGATTCTTTATTCGCCTACGAAGCGGACCTGCTCCGTAATCCCATTCAAAACCAATTAGAAAAATTACCTTTAAAAACCTACAACTCCGATTTTATCTTTTACGCGAATTGCGAAGAACTTCTCGCTTTGGAAAGGGACTACCTGAGAACCGTCAACGACGATGCTTCACAATTCCCCGTTCCTCTTTCGATGCGGCATAGCGACGAAATCACCCGCTCCCGTGTCTATTCCGAACTTGAGGGATCTGTGAACATCGAAAACGTCCCCACCACTCGGAAGAGGACAGCCGATCTCATCGCTCAGAAAATCAAACCCGAAAATCGCAATGACGTCATTATCCTGAATATGGATAGCGCGATCGGATTTGTCTCGGAGAAGCCCGAATTCAACAAGGAGAACCTCCGAAAACTTTACGAGATCCTCAGCCATGGCTGCCTCGATGAAGAAGACCAATTGGCCCCCGACGCTTTCTATCGGAACGATGATGTCGAAATCGATGGCTACAAAGGCTGCCCCGTCGACAAAATCGAGAGTTGCATGGACAGTCTTTTTGCTTTCGTCAACCAGAACCTGTCCAATCCGAAATACACTTATCTCTTGCCTCACATCGCCCATTATTATCTCGTCTACATCCATCCCTATTTCGATTACAACGGGAGAACATCCCGCATGATTTCCCTTTGGATCTCGCTTCTTTCCAAAGCGGCCTCCTCTTTCCCCTGTTTCATCTCCGAAGCCATCAATCAGCGGAAATCTGGTTATTACTATGCCCTTGAAGACGCCAGGGACGCCCACAATGACTTAACGTATTTCCTGATTTATATCTATCAGGTTTCCCTCGATTATTTTTACTGCTACAAGAACATCGAAAGCATCGAAACGACACTCAAAAATAAAGACATCACCTTGACTTCCACTCAAGAGAATTATTTAAAGCGGATCCTCATCTCCTACAAAGGGAAGTTCAGCTTCAAGGACTTTGAGAAATTCACCATGACCACCATGAGCAAGGTCGGAGCGCTCAAGATCCTGAACGCTTTTGAAAGTTATGGCGTTTTAAAATCTTCGCTATCCAACAGCAAACTAAAATTGTTTGATATCGATGTTTCGTGGCTGCCCTACAAGATGTCAAATATCAAATTCTAATCAGCACAAAGCATTTTGTATTATTTTCGAAAATAATCCATTTTGCTTTCTTTTGGCGAGAAAATAGCGAGAAAAATGCCTGTTTTCTTTATATTTCCAGACTCGGAATTTTAAAGTTTTAGTCTTAACGAAGCCAATAAAAAACCGATGCCATCGTAGCATCGGTGATTTCTAGTTTTGGTGCCGCCTTCCGGATTCGGACCGAAGACCTACTGATTACAAATCAGTTGCTCTACCAGCTGAGCTAAGGCGGCGAATGGGCGTAAAACGCCGATAAGAATAATACCACCCCGACCCCTTGAGGGGAATTCTCTTTTATCCTCCCGTTATTTTAATGGGGTTTTGCTGGGGATAATGTGGGCGAAAGATGGCGAAGAGCATCGGACAAAGGATGAGAGATCAGGGCGACGACAACCGCCGTCAATAAGCCAACGCCAAAACGGATTAACGTTTCGACGAGCACCACCGAAACCGGATAACCGATGATAATGGCATCGAGGTATAAGACTCCAGTATTGGCTGCCGTCACCACTACTGCGGCGCTTAAAGTCGTCAAGTAGTAAGCGAAAGGATGGTGATCCAATTCTTCGCCTTTCTTGCGGTATAGGAGCGAAACTAACCCGAGAATCAAAGCTCTTAAGAGTGGCGGGATCAGCCACAAAGGAAGAGTTAACGAAAAGCCATAACTAAAGACCTGAATCAAGAATTCGCCCAATAAGGCAACGCTAATGGTATCGCCTAAGCCAAAGAGCAAAGCGGATATCATGATGGGCAAAGACGCTAAGGTTAAATGGAGATTGCCGAAGGATAGGGCGATTTTGGCCAAAACGAAATAGAGGGCGATGAACATCGCATCGAGACACATCCGATAAACTAAGGAACGTTTCATCGAAAGACCCTCCTTTCTCTTTGTCCTTTTTCAGGACCGCGGAATTGTAGCACATCGGCTCGAAATGTTTCAAAGAATTTGCCTCTTCTCCTTAAAGGCTAAAGAAAACCTCGGGATAACCCGAGGTATCGCTTTTGAAGATGGTGGGTGTTACTGGGATCGAACCAGTGACCTCTTCCGTGTGAAGGAAACGCTCTCCCTCTGAGCTAAACACCCAGCGTCTAGGATTATGCACCATCGCGGTGCTTTTGAGAAGAAACAAGCCCCGAATATTCCATCGGGGCTCGTTTGTTTTCCATTGGTGGGCCTTAATGGGCTTGGACCATCGACCTTGCGCTTATCAAGCGCACGCTCTAACCAGCTGAGCTAAAGGCCCACTTGCGCCCGAAAGCGCCCTAATAATATACAACGATGAATCTTTGCGTGCAAGCACTGCTTAATCGCGAAAAAAATTTAAAGCGATTTTGACTCCAAAGAACCCGTTTCCTTTTTCTCTTTGCTGAAGAAAAGAAAGACATAACCCACTAAACCAATCCCAGCATTAATAGCGAAAAAGACATAGAACGAGGTGGCGGTATAAATCGCTGGGGCGGAAAAGTTCATGCTTCCGGTGAAGACGTCCATCATCGCGGAGCAAACGGCTAAGCCGCCCGTCACCCGCGAATGCGACAATAAGGAAGAAACGTAATTGACGAACCCGATGAAAAGTAAGGCACCGCCTAAGCCCCGGCAAAAGGCGTTGGTTAAGGCAAGAGCCCAAGGATTGCTAAAGATGAGAATACAGAGCGAAGAAAGGAAGAGCACTCCCCCACCGACGAGCAAGCAATTGCGGTCATTCCGGAGCAACTTCTTAATCGGCTGATAAAAGAACACCGCGACGATTTCAACACCAACCCGGAAGGCATTAACGAGGGAATACTGGCTATCGCTAAAACCGAGAGCATTCAGATAAAGGGGCAAGATGTAACCTTGAATCGAAATCGAACCATCCAACAAGAAATAAAATAAGAAGAAAAACAAAAAGGCACGATTGGAAAATATCACCAGTAAACCCGACCTCTTTTTCTCTTTTACCGGCAAAACCTCATCGGAATAAGGCTGGAGGAAAAAGAAGAGAGCAAAGATCAAAACGAAGAGGCAAGCGGCGAAAAGGAAAAGCCAGCAATAAGCCCAGACCTGCAATAAGAAATAGCAAACGACGAGGGCAACCCCGAAACCAATCGAACCAAAAATCCGAATCGAATTGTAGGGTTTATTTTCTCTTTGGGCTGCATAAGAGGAGGCCCCATCTTCGATTTGGTAATAAACCCCATTGACGAAGGCTAAGAAGATCACAACCCCGATCAGGGCATAGAAGTTGGTTAAGAAACCTAAAAGGAGCACGCCCAAAGCTTCAGCGAGACAGATGATTTTAAGAAGGAGGACGCTGCGCTTAAAATGGGTGCCCAGACGACCGATGATAAGGCTACCTAAACAGGCGGAAAAAGGAATGAGACCCAGCAAGATTCCAACTTTCATGTCGGAGAAGCCTAAGCCCTTGAGATAAAGCCCGTAAAAAGGCGTAAATAAAGCATCGGCAAAATAGACGAGAAAATAAATCAGGCGAAAAACCATCACATTGGAAATCCTTTTCATAACGCCTGACTCGTGACGGAATTAGAACTCGAGTTTCATCACGTCTTGCCACGCCCGGGTAATTCCTAAGACTTCCTGACGATAGCTGACATTATCGGGATTCGGATCTTTAAGCACTTTGGCAATGAGATCGGCAATCTCTTGGGCTTGCTTCGCCGTGCAGCCCCGCGAGGTCGCCGCCGCGAAACCAATGCGCAGACCGCTGGTCTCCGTCGGCTTAAGGGTATCCCCATGAAGCATATTCTTGTTGGTGGTGATCCCCACCGCTTCAAGTTTGAGCTGGGCTTCTTTGCCCGTCAGGTTAAAACTCTTCACGACATTGAGGAGCAAAAGATGATTCTCGGTGCCACTGCAAGCGCAACCCAATTTCTTGAATTCCTCATCGCAGGCTTTGGTATTGTCGAGCAGTTTTTGAATATAAACCTTGAACTCCGGTTTGAGATCTTCGCCAAAGCAGACGGCTTTTGCAGCGATAACGTGTTCTAATGGCCCGCCTTGGGTATACGGGAAAATCGCTTTGTTAATCTTCTTTGCTAACTCGGGATCATTCGTCAAGATGATGCCACCCCGGGGTCCCCGAAGCGTCTTATGGGTCGTCGAGGTGACAATATCGGCATAGTCACACGGATTTTGGCAAAGCCCCGCGGCAATGATGCCAGCGATATGAGCCATATCCACCATGAAATAACAATGAACGGCAGAGTGGGCGTTATGCTTATCGATTTCTTCTCTCATCCGCTTGAAATCAATCGCATAGGGATAGGCGGAATAACCCGCTAAGAAAAGATTCGGGTTAAATTCATCAAGGCAGTGGGCGATAACCTCATAATCGAGACGGCCGTCTTCGCCTAAAGGATAATGAACGAAATGGTACATCTGGGCGCTGAAAGAGACGGGCGAACCATGGGTCAGATGGCCACCATCATTGAGTTCCAACGACAAGACCGTGTCACCGGGATTGATGATGGCATGATAGGCCGCGAAATTCGCCTGGGAACCCGAATGGGGCTGAACGTTCGCGAATTGACAATGAAATAGCTTGCAAACCCGTTCAATCGCGATGTTTTCAACCGCATCAACGTTCTCGCATCCGCCATAATAACGATGGCCAGGATAACCTTCGGCGTATTTGGCGGTAAAGATACTCGCTTGGGCTTCACGGACGGAAACGGAAGGATAATTTTCGGAGCAAATCAACTCAATTCCCTCGTTCTGTCGCTTCTCTTCCAAATCAAAATAATGCTGGATTTCTTCGTCTTTCATCTTTTCCCCTCCCTATTTCCTTTCTATAATCTTCCGCACCTCAAAGCGAAACTCAAGAAAAAAGACGTTCAAATGCAGGGGAAAGAGCATTACAATAAATTCTGACAAAAGAGGTAGCAACGTTATGTCCAAGATCTTTATCTACTACTCCGCCACAGGAAATGGCGACGCCATCGCTTCGTTTTTGAAGACCAAAGGATATGCGATTCTAAAGGTTGATTTAATTAAGCCTTTTGGCAAACCACATTTCTTCAAAATGTTCAAATATGGCCGCCGCTCGATCGCCCACGTTAAAGAAGAACTGGCCCCTTATTCGATGGACTTAGCACCCTTCGATACCGTCGTCATTGGTTCTCCGGTTTGGGGCGGGCATATCGCTTCGCCGATGTACACCTTCCTCAAAGCGAATACCTTCAAAGATAAAACCGTTCAAGGCATCTTCTATTCGATGAGCGGCAAGGCCAAGAAGGCTCCGGATGAATTAAAGTCGTTCTGCCCGGGGGCCACTTCGATTGTCATCGAATCGCCCCTCGAGAATCTTGATGAAATGAAGCGCCAAATCGATAAAGTCGCCTAAGCTCTTCCGCGAGGAAACGTTTTACAAAGGAAACGTTTCCTCGTTTTTTTATTTCTCCCTCCCTTTAGGATGAAGAACCCGCCCCTTAAACTTGGCCCAAGATTTGCTATCGTTAAGAGGCGATGACCCTTTCTCAAAAAACGACTCCGCTTTTTTCCTGGGTAAAAATCCCGACCCTATTAGGATGGATTTTGGCTCTCCTTTCGATTGAAGAGGCCACTTTTGCCGAGGATTTTCTTTTTTCCAGTCCTCTTTTTGCCCCCTGGGGATTCTACCTGTTCCGCCTGGCATTTTTTCTCGGCATCGCCTTGGCTTTGCTCTTGTTCTCCCATTATCCTCAGTTCCCGACCTTGAGCTTGGTTTTGGTAAGCGGAGCTTCCCTCGGCCTCTCTTTTCTTCCGCTCGGCTTAGAAGGCGCTTACGTTTTCCGCTTCGTTTTCTCTTTGCTCTCTGGCGCTTCTTGCGGTTATTTTGGCCTAGGATTCTTCTTGGGATTCAACAACCGACAAAAAGGTTTTTCTTTAGCGTTAGCCCTCGCTTTATCTCCTTTTCTTTTTTGGATCAAAAACGAATATATCGCTAGTTTAGTCTTGCTATCCCTGCCCTGTCTTTTGCTTTTATTCTCCCCAAAGATTTGGCATAAGGAAACCAACTTGGCTTCCGAGGATAGCCCCCAACGTTGGCTTCTTTTCCTCTCCTTTGCCGCCTTCGTTCTGTGCGGAGCATTAGAGCTTTCCTTCCTCAAAGGCCTCTTTCGAGAACTTCCCGCTTTGATTCCTTGGGGATTTGGAGGAAGTTTTGTCGGCATTTTGATTTCGCTTTTCTTTTTAAAAAGCGAACGTTTCTTGCTGAGTCGAAGCCTCTACCTCGCTTTTGGGGTTTCGGCTATGGGTGGGCTTTTTCTTTTCTTCGCCCCCAATCTTCCGGCTTTATCTTTTTCGGCTTTTTGTTTTGGCTCTGCTCATACCATGGGTTTATTTTCGCTTTATTACGTTTTAGGGGTCTATACCAAAAAATATTCCAACATCACTTTCTATAATTGGGGATCGTTCTTCTCCAGCCTGGCTTATCTTTCTGCTTTGCTCCTTTCGGTTTTTTGTCCTTTTTCTGTAGACAAAGAAAACCGTTACTGGGGCGTTTTATTCGTTAGTTTACCCTTGCTGCTTTTTCTTCTGGTTGGCGGTTATTTTGAAAAGCAAAGCGTCAAAGTCTGGCTCAATGATTTCCATCGCGAAGAGGTCACCTTCGGCGATGTCCTTAACGAATTTCTTTCTGAGCGTCACTTCTCGCCTCGGGAAAAAGAAGTAACCCGCCTGCTCCTCAAAGGATTGAGTTTAAAGCAAATTGCTCTGGAGCTGCATCGGAGTTATTCCACCATCAACACCTATCAAAATGCCATCTACCGAAAATTGGGCATCAACAGTCGGGCCGAACTTTTGCTTATGTGCCACCCTTTGCTTGAAAAAAACTCCTCTCATTAGAACTAATGACTAGGCAAAGGCCCCTCCTATCTTCTATGGTGAGGGCGAAAGAAGGTATCTTTATGGCCCGTCATCTTTTTCTCCTCATCATCCCCCTCCTTTTGAGCGGCTGCACCCTGCCAGGAAACCCCGCCGCATCTTCCTCCGTTCGTTATAGCGAGGAGACCATTCCAATATCCAGCGTTCCCGTTTCGAGCGAAGCCAACTTTGACTATGGCGAAAACTACATCGTTTCTCATTTAGGCACCACCTATTGGATCAGCTATTCTTACACGACGAAAACGAACGGGGTCGCCGATGAGCCTTTTCTTATCACGAGCGCCCGCAACGACAAGGGCTATTACATCAAAGACAACGCCGGTACCGAAGCCCTTTTTCTCAAAGACGGAATGGATTTTGTTGTTTATATGCCCAATGAACAAGGCGTTTTAACCTTGGTTCCCGATCTCAGAGTGGATGAGGCTAACGTTCAAGGCTACACCACCTCTCTATTGGGCTTCATGAGCATCTATGAGGTTGCCAAAGATGATTTGGAAAAAGAAGGCGAGGAAACCGTAGCGGGTCGACCGGCCTGGAAATATGTTTTCCATTCTTCCTTCACAACTTCGGCGATCGATCTTCATTACAGCATCGACAAAGCGACTGGCGTCTGCCTCCGCTACCAAAGCCAAGTGATTCAAGGCCGCGACACCAGCGCATTCGAATTCATCTGCACGGTCTTTAAAGATCGCGATGTTGCGCTTCCCTTGCCCCAATGACAATCAAAAAAGTCCAACCCAGGAAGATTGGACTTTCGCGCCGTAAGAGAAAGGGGGTTCTTCTTCCGGCAGGTAAAGACGGAATATTTATTGTTCGCTCGGAACCGAAGTCACATTATTTTGTAAGACATAAGTCACCACGCTATTGCCTTCGCTATCGCTGGTGACGACTTTCTCATAGACTCCGACGAGACTCATTGAGCCCGCCACTTTGAAGTGGACGGCGTAAAGGGTCTTGCCTTCGTCAAGATAGCGATCGATCGCCAACTTGGTGAAGGGGGTCTTATAGACTAAGCGCTGCGTGGTCTCGCTATTCTGTAAGAGCATTCGAACATAAGAGCCTTGATTAAAGGATGTATAAGCGTAAACCGTGGCGGTTTTGCCAGCGTTTTCGACTTCAGCTTGCTCAACGGAGAGGAAGTTTCCCCGCTCGCCGATGAGGGTGAAAGACGAAAGGGAATAGCTCTTGGTATCTTTGGTGATGGTGAGATCTTCGGAAAGGAAATGATAGGAAACGTCCTCAATCACCGCTAAGCCGGCTTTCCATGTGGAAACGCGGGTAACATTGGTACTGGTGTCATCGTCCATGAAGGACCAGCTGTCGCTCAGCATCCCCGCGAAGAATCCCCCGCGGTAGCCAAAGCCATGAGCGTAATGAGCGAAAGTGGTTTCTTCGCTAGTAGCCGAAGTCGTTCCTTCTGAAGTCGTAGTCGAAGTCTCGACCGTCACGCTAGCCGCCACGCTGGCGCCAATCGAAGTGGCCACCGTTTGAGGATCGCCATAATAGAGATAGACCTCTTGACTCGTCCCCGAAGGCAAAGTGAAGGTCAATTTTTCTTCGCTAGCGTATTCGGTACGATCAGAAGTTAAGGTTTCGCTTTTCGCGGTGTAAGAATCCACCGCCAAGGCATCAAAGCTTGCCAAACTCTCGCTGATGTTGCTTCCCGAGAAAGCGATTGGACTCGCCTCTTCCGGGCTAGTTGACGTGGACCGTTTTGCAAAGGAAACGTTGCTCGTCGATGAAGTGGACTTCATTAATAAAGACGCCGAAGCGATCTCTTTCTGAAGTGAAGTGGGTGCGGCCGCATCCGTGGTGTTGGCCAAAGTGCAACCCGCTAAAGTCCCAAGACCCAAAACGGCAATCGAAGCGATAAGATAAGATTTTTTCATATTGATTTTCTCCTTACGCCACTAATACGTAAGAGAAAATCATTTTGTTGAACTTTTAATCGTTAAACGTCAACGTCTCGTCGTTAAAAGTATAGGTTCTTTGGCCATTTTCATAAGAAAGTAAGATTTTTCCCAAGACGCTTCCATAGATGGCATAGTGTTCCGATGAAGTTTCGAGAACCCGATAGGTGCCTTCCTGAAAGGTGAGGGCGTCGTAATACTGGGCCAAGACGAAACGGTTGGTGCCATTGGCCTTTAATAAGCGAAGCGAAAGCGTATACGAAAGCTTATTGGACTGAAAGACTTGGTAAGAAAAGAAGAAACGGTTGCTGGTGCTGTCTTGGCTGACAACGCAATAGTCCCCTGCCGTCTTTGACGAAAGGGTCAGGGTCATGTCATTTCGCTGATCGTTGAGACGGCAAGTGCCTTTGACGCCATAAATTCCATTCGCCGAGTCTTGCAGTTCGCCGCTTAAACTCGACCACTGGGTCGAAGAAGCGTAGGGCGTGTCATTAAAAAGAAGCGTTCCCAGATTTCCGAATTCCATCTTGTTGGAATAAAGAGTGCCATCGCTACCAGAGAAACTCCCGGACAGGACTTTGATATTATCGTTATCGGCCGCAAAAGCTTCATGGATTGGCGATTGGACTTCTTCATAGTTCTTCACGCTCTCTTGGAACGCATTCGTTGAAAGAGAGCCCCAAGCGAGGTAAGAAGGGCGTAAGCCTTGGACTGAAGTCTCTTTCTTTAATAAAGGATAAAGCGAGCGGACCTCGTAGGCTAAAGAAGAAGCATCGTCTTTTAAGGGCGAAACATCAATCTCGCTAATCGATGTGATCGGATCGACGCTAGTGAGGGAAGACGTTGATGCCGTCTCTCTCAGGCTAAGTGGAACGTAGATCGCCAAAGCAATCACGGCGCAAGAGAAACCCGCTAAGGCGATATAGAAACCCCGCTTGTAAGCCGGAGTCTTTAAGACTGAGGTTTTAGCACGCTTCGAAAGGATGTCTTGGCTCGTCGTTTTGATCTCGTAAGAGCCTTTGACCGTTTCGTTCAATTGTTTTTCGAATTTGGGGTCCATTGTTTTGACAATCCTTTCTGAAGCTTATCAATTGCTTCGCTATACGTGTAGGTGAGCGTTCCAATCGGTCGGTGAACGATTTTGGAGATTTCCTTGAAGGTCAGATCGCTCAAGACGTGGAGCGTGTAAACCTGGAATTCGAAGGGCGAGAGAATCGTTTTTATCTCAAGGAGCAACGGAGCGGAATCATCAATCGGCACTTCTTCTTCCCCGATGACTTCATCCATCCCTGGATCATCGAGATCCACTTGAGGATGTTCCTTACGGAAGTAATCGATCGCTTTGTTTTTGGCGATGCTCAGAAGGTAAGCAATCGGATTCAATCGGAATGAGAGCTTATCGAGAGAATCAAGGTATTGGATGTAGGTGTCTTGAAGCAGGTCTTCCGAAGTGGGGTAATCGTGAACGTAAGAGAATATGAGATAGAAGACTTTCTCCTTGCTCAATTCATAAAACGCGTTGAAAGCGCCCTCCGGGTCTTTTTGAAGGGCACGGGCGGCCTCTTGCAATCGTTCTTTCTCTTGTAGGGTCACGCGTTTCCCCTCACCACTAATACGGACATCGCTACCATTTTGTTGGAAAAGAATGAAAATGCAAATCTTTTACGTCAAAAAAAGCCCGCCTCCAAGGAAGCGGGCTATTACATTATCGATTAACGAGCGCAGTTGTAAGTCACAGTAAACGAAGAAATATATACGATAGAAGAATTTTTGTTAGTAATAGTAAAGTAGTAATTGTGGGACGAAGTGTTTGGAATATAGTCTTTACCGGAAGCGACATCCGAAGCGGACCCCTCGCCATTGGCATTGTTAAAACAAGAGCAATAAACTGAGGCATCACCATCGATCGTAGCAAAAGTAACTTTCGTCCATCCTTGAGGGAAAACACAAGATTTGATAAAGCCATTGGCGTTAAACGCAATTTTGCCGTTTGAAGCCCAAACACCGGTAAACGTCCAGATGTTACCGTTAATCGTCTCTTCAACGGCACTTCCAGCAGAAGTCGGAACGTTGGCAGCAGTAACAGTCAAAGAATATTCGCTTGTAGTTGTCGCATTGATCGAGAAATTTTTATTCTCTTTCATCGACACAACGCCAACGCCCACAAGAGCGATTGACGCGGCCATCGCGGACGCTACCATCATCATTGATTTTTTGCTTAAAGTCATAAGGATACCTTCTTTTTTTCCTTATTAATAATAGGAGGATCCCGATGGGCTTCATTAAAAATCGGTCGCTTTTTGCCTGAAAGTGCTTACCGAAAACAACGAAAAAAGTCCAATCCTTTTCGGGACTGGACTTTGGCTTTTCGAGTAAACGAATTAACGCTTGCTGAATTGCGGGGCGCGACGGGCAGCCTTTAAGCCGTACTTCTTGCGCTCTTTAGCACGAGAGTTACGGGTTAACATACCGGCGACCTTGAGAGACTTGCGGTCTTCACCAGCAACGAGTAAGGCGCGGGCGATGCCGAGACGGATCGCTTCAGCCTGACCAGTGAAGCCACCACCGACGACTTCGGCTTCGACGTCATACTTGGCGTCAGAGGCGGTAAGAACGAGCGGTTGCTTTAAGTTCTGGACGAGAGTCGCATACGGCATATACTTGCTGACTTCGACACCATTGACAGTGATCTTGCCTTTGCCCGCGGTGATATAGACACGAGCGATGGACGACTTACGACGTCCGGTGCCATAGAATTTCTTTGCTTCAGCCATGATGCTTCTCCTTATTTCTCAAGCTCGAGCTTGACCGGCTTTTGCGCCTCTTGCTCGTGCTTCTCGTCTTTGTAGACGAAGAGTTTCTTGTACATTTGACGGCCTAAGGCGCCTTTCGGGAGCATGCCCCAGACGGCTCTTTCAACGAGCTCAGTCGGGAATTCTCTCTTCATGACACCAGCGGTACGGGTCCGAAGACCTCCGTTGTACTCGGAAACGTTGTAATAGTTCTTCTTGTGCTCGCCCTCGTTCTTGCCCGAAAGGTAGACTTTGGCGGCATTGATGATGATGACATAGTCGCCCGTATCCTCGTTCGGAGTATAGGTCGGCTTGTTCTTGCCCATTAAGATTTGAGCGACTTGGCTCGCGAGACGACCTAACGGCATATCCGTGGCGTCGACGAGATACCAGGCGCGTTTCACTTCGGCGGGCTTCGCCATTGTGGTTTGACGCTGCATAATTTTGTTCCTTCTTCCTAGTCTTTTTAGCGACTGTACTTTCTGAGATTAAACTTTACCGGGGTTCGCTCTTTTCAAGTTAGTGCCGTGTAGTATTATCCATACCTAAAGGTATGTTGTCAAAGGAATTGTTGCGCCTTTATTCTTTCACGGGGGATTTGATAGGGTTTTCACTTTCCTTGAGGGATGGAGTGAGTTTGGCGTGGAACCATGGAAAGAAGAAAGTCCCCATGAGATCAAAGAGCAAAAGCTCGAGGAGGAATCCCGCGGTGGTGTCGCTCGGGAAATGAGCACCCATGATCGTCCGGGACATCGCGACGAGAATCGCCCAAATGTAGACTACCACACGAATGATCCATTCCTTGCCTTTGAAGGCATCGATAAACGTGCTGGCACCGGCTAAAACGATCCAGCACAAAGCGTTCATCGTGTGGCCGGAAGGGAACGAAGCGGAGAAGTCAGAGAAATGACCGTTGCAGGAGAGAACGTACCAAGGTTTGAAATACGCATCCGCGCCATCCTGATAATTGGCGTAAAGATGACGCCATCTTGGCCGGGCCCAGAAGAACTTGAGGACGTTCATTAAAAGCAGGGTGCTGAAGTACATGATGATCATGAACCAAGCGAAGACGATGGCTTCTTTGGGATTCGAGATTTTCGTGAGGAAAGCAATGAGGCCGCCACCAAGCAAATAAACGAGGGCAATCGGAACGGCAAACCAGAGGCCCGGATGGAAGGTATAGTTATTGTCTTTGTTATTCAGATAACTATAAACTTGGCCTCCGCCATAGCCCGCGAAGAACAAGGCCAAGACAAGGAAGAGAATCCCCCATAAAATCGAACGTTTCTTGGTTGTTTTATCCCGGAAACGGAAAAGCCAAAAACTGCAGGTGACACCCAAAAGTTGGAGCGGGATTTCCCCACCGAGTTCCCCCATTCGTCCGAAGACGTTATTTTCATTAAAAACCGCTTTCATGATCGGGAGATCATAAAAAGCGAACACCATCATTAGAGCCACGCCAAGAGGGTAAAGAATGAAGCGTTCCCACTTACTGATTTTCATAAAAGAGTTCTTCTCCGTTTCGTTAATTATCCCTCATTTGCAAAAAATAATCATTGACAATATTCCTCCATCTTTTAAAGTAATGCCAAGCCAAAGGAGGCCATGTATGTCCACTCTTAACATGAGAAAAATACCAGCCAACAGCGGCTACTATTACTACTATTACTATTACGCTAAGGATATCGCTTCACGATAGCCCTGCTTAAAGTGATGGTAGCAGGTGGGAAAGCGATAGAACATATCGCACGCCACCTGAATCCGTAAAAGAAAGTAGTAATACTTCGTTTGCATCTCCAGGTGTCGCGCCACCTGGGGTTTTCTTTTATAGGAGGTAAATAATTTATGAAAAAGAACCTAATTGCCTTAGCCGCTTGTTCGCTCTCTTGTCTTGCTCTCGTCTCCTGCGGAGGAAATGCCAGCGTCAAAAAAATCGGCATCCTTCAATTCGGGACTTTTGAGGCCTTAACCAATGCCAAAACAGGTTTCATTAGCGCCCTCGAAGAAGCCGGTTTCAAAGATGGCGACAAAATCAAGATCACCATCTCGAACCCCGAAACCGATTCTGCCACCAACAAATCGATGGCCGACACCTTAGCTTCGGGCATGGATCTCGTCTATGGCATCGCCACACCGAGCGCCACCGCTTTGAAGAATTCGGTCGACACCACCGGACGGGGCATCCCCGTTCTCTTCTCAGCCGTGACTGACCCGGTCGGAGCAAAGTTAGTCGATTCCCTTGATAAGCCCGGACACAATGTCACCGGAATGTCGGATCTCGGACCGATTAAAGAAGAGATTAACCTCTTAAAACTTTTCGACAACATCGATAAAGTTGCTACCCTGATCACCGGCACCGAAGCCAACTCAATCTATCAGGAAGCGATTGCCAAGCAAGTCATTGCCGATAATGGCTGGAGCGAAACGGCAAAGACCATCAATAACGCCACGGAAATCACCGCCGCGGTAACCTCAATCCCCGCCGATGTCGATGCGTTATGGATTCCGACAGATGACACGATTGCCGCCAACATCACGGCCATCAAGAGTGCCAACGAATCCCGCAGCACCCCGCTGATCGTTCTTGGCTGCGATGTCGGCATGATCAAAGGCTGCGTGGTTGGCATGGGCGTTGATTACACCGAATTAGGCCGCCAAGCTGGCCAGCAAGCCGTCAAAATCCTTAACGGAACTGCCCCAGCCGACATTCCCGTTGGCACCGGCGACAAGAGTTTAATCACCATCAATAAGACGTGGGCCACGGCGTTAGGCTTAAGCTTACCCGCCACCTTATTAGCCACCTCAGGAGCGACGATTATCTAATGAGCGGCTACGAACTTCAGACTTTTTTCCTCTCTCCGTTAACCAGCGGATTGATCTTTGCCTTATTGGCTCTCGGTGTCTTTATCGCCTATCGCGTGCTCGACATCGCCGATCTTTCCGTCGAAGGGATTTTCCCTTTGGTGACAGTCTTCAGCTGTTTCCTTTTGCTTCGGGGATGGAACCCTTTCCTGGTCGTACTCCTCATGATGGTGATTGGGGTGGTAGCCGGAATTATCAACGCTTGTCTATCGCTTTATCTGAAAATACCCCCGCTTCTTTCGGGCATCATCATGATGGCGGCCCTCTTTGCCATCGCCATCATCTTGGTCAAACTCAATAATGGGCAGGTGAACCTCGACGCTTCAACCTTCACGGTCTTTAGTTGGTTCTCCGATCTTTTGCTCAGTTGGGGTTTAAGCAAGGTTTGGGTCAACTTCCTCTCTCCGATCGTGATCACCGCCATTTTCCTGGGTCTATCGATGGGCGGCATCTACTTCTTCTTTGGCACAGAAATGGGGCTTGCTTTGCGGGCCTCGGGTAAAAACAAGCAGATGGCAAAGGCCAACGGCATCAATGTCAAATTGATGACAATCATCGGCTTAGCGATTTCCTCGTTATTGGTCGCTTTATCCGCCACGCTCTATGCCCAAAAGAACCTCACGGGTTCTCCTCAAGATGGCCAAGGGATGATCGTCTTGGGATTATCGACGCTTTTCTTAGGCGAGGCCATCATTCCCCACGCCAGTTTCAAGATGCATCTTTGGGCGACTTTAGGCGGTTCTTTCGTCTACTGGTACATCATTCAGATCCTCTTCCAATTCGTTCCGAAGAGCGACACCTTCCTCTATCTCTACAAAGCCCTCTTGTTGGTTTTAGTGTTGGCCATTCCGTATTTGCTCCAACGCTACAAGAAAAAGAGAGCCCGTCGTCTCGTCGACGAAAAGGAGGCCAAAGAACATGCTTGAGTGCGTTAACTTGAAAAAGACCTTCCATTTGGACAACAACCCCGATAACGATAAAAAGGCCCTCCAAGGCGTTTCTCTTACTATCCACGATAACGACTTCATCAGCGTCATCGGCGGCAATGGTTCAGGCAAAACGACTTTGCTGAACTTGATCGCTGGGGTCCACAGCATTGACGAAGGCCATTTGATTCTCGACGGGGTCGACATCACTGCGGTTCCCGAATATCAGAGGGCCAAATGGATTGGCCGGGTCTTCCAAGATCCGATGCAAGGGACGATTGCCAGCATTTCGCTCTTCGAAAATTTGGTCTTAGCCTCGAATCGAGGCAAGAAGGTTTCGCCCTTCAAATGGGCCCTTACCAAGGAAAAGAAAGCGGGATTTGCGGAGTTATTGCGCCCCCTTAACCTTGGCCTTGAAGACCGCCTTGATGCCAAAATCGGAACGTTCTCAGGCGGGCAAAGACAATCCGTTACCCTATTAATGGCAACGATGTCCACACCAAAGTTGCTCTTGCTCGATGAGCATACGGCCGCTCTCGATCCCAAAACGGCGAAAACCGTAATGGAGTTAACCGAGAAAATCGTGAAAGCCAACCACATCCCCACCTTGATGATCACCCACAACATGAAAGACGCGATCCGTTATGGCAACCGTCTCATCATGATGAATGAAGGGAAAATCGTCTTTGATTGCCAAGATGGCGAAAAAGAAAAACTGACGATTGATGATTTGATCGCCAAATTCACCAAAAACGATGCTTCGCTCGAAGCAGACGGCCTCTTCTAAGAAGAGGCTAGTCTCGCCCCCGTTTCCTCCGCGGGGGCTTTTCTTTTTGAGAATATCTTATTTTGCTTTTCTCTTCTTCTACGATAAGAAACAAGAGGGGGAATTTATGCAAAATACTTCGATCATCCGAAACGCCTTCATGGCTTTGACATCGCTCTTTCTTTTGACCGGCTGTGTCAGTGGAGATGCTAAAACCGGCTACGACAAATCCTTGTCGCTAATGAAAAGCATGCTCAAAGATCCAGACTCAATGAAGATTAAAAACCAGAAATACACCTGGAATGACTATGATAATAAGCCCCGTCAATATTGCTACAAGATGGACGTCGATGGCAAAAACTCCTTTGGCGCCTATACCGGTTACAGCACCTTCTACTTCACCTGGGATGTTGGCGATAGTAGCGCCGAATACGAAGGCGAAGATAGCGAGACCTACGGTTTCTACTCTTTTGGCCAATATAAAAACGGCGAACACGACATCTGATTTCGCCACAATAAAAGGAGACCCTGATTCGACGGGGTCTCTTTTTTCTTCGCTCAGATTTCGGCCGCTTCTTTCGCTAAGGCTTCAAGCAACTTCTCCATTTTCATGATGGTCACGCTGTCTTTGAGCTCATGCTCTTCTATTAAGGCTTTAAGACGCTTAAATCCCACCCAAGTCGAGCCGGCTTCATCTTCCCAAACCGCAATCTTTAACGGCAAATCAAGTCCTAAAGACTGGTCGAGAGCCATCAAAGGCGTTCCGACTTTCGGGGAGCCAAAGACCAAAATGGTGGTAGGGCGAAGGGTAAGGCCAACTTCTTCGGCATTTTTCTGATGATCGAACTCCGCGAAGAGAGGAATCGAACGCTTTTCGAGGGCTTTCTTCAATCGACGAACCGTTTCATCGGCTTTGAATTGCCCTTCCAGAAGGAATAGGCGATTGTCGTCGTAGTTGGTGGAGAGCAAATCCCCAAAGGCAGCAGCGATCCGCCGAGCAAGATTGGTAAAATCGACGCCCTCTTTGTTGGCTAAGAGGGTCACGCAAACTAGCTCTTCGCTATGCGTGAAGCGCGAAAGATAAGAAGAATAACCTCTCACGCTTCCGCGAATGGCCATCAGGCCTCGATGGAAATAGAAATGCCATCCCGCCACCGAAGGAACGGTCTCGCCATTCTTGTTTTGATAGCTTTGATAAACGAAATCGCGGTTCTTCTTTTCGTGAATTAAGACCCCGCCCGCCAAAGCGATATCCCAGAAAGAAACATCGCCCGAAGAGGCATAGACATCAGAAAATCCTTGCAAAACCCCCTTATTTATAAAAGGGATGAGATTTCCTTTCTCGTCATAACTCGCCGCGGTTTCGATTGGATCAATATAAGCGCCATCGTGTTTAAAGATTTCGTGAAGGCCACCGCTTTGCGTTAAATCCTCTTTTTTGAATTGGCTTAAATCCTCTTGAAACGCCGTATGGCGTAAACCTAACGCTTCAAATTGATTCTTCTTCACGTAAGCGTGATAACTCATGCCACTCACCCGGGCGATGATTTCGCTAAGGACGAGGAAGTCCGTCGCGGATTCATTGAAGTCACGCCCACTTTCGAAGAGCAAGGCTTTCGAGCCTAAAGTCTTCAAGGCAGTTTCAAAAGAATAAGGCTGATCCAAGGAGAAATTCTTTTCGTTGCGATAATCAGCTAGTCCAGAAGCGTGTCGAAGGAGGTCGATCACGGTGATTCCTTTCCAAGCCGCGGGGATCTCCGAAAGATAACGTGCGATTGAAGAATCGAGGTTCACTTGGCCCGCTTCATAAAGTTGCATCAAAGCCACCGCCGCATACGCTTGTGAAATCGGTCCCAGCGGGAACATGGTGTTGGGCGAAACAAGCCGTTTTTGCTTGGCGTCACTATAGCCGTAGCCAACCACTCTCGGAATATAAGGAGCTTGCACAATCGCTAAGGAGAGACCAGGGATGTTTTCCTCGGCCATAAAGGTGTAGATCATTTCGTCAACGGAATGCTGGAGATAGCTCACGTCAGCCGAGCCCCTCTTTTTAAGTTCAGGATGAAGTTGTTTTGTGTTCATAAAGTAAAACCTGCCTTTCTGCGAGGCATTTTCTTTGCCTCAGCGATTCTAGTGTATTAGTCTAGAAACGGTTCATCAGTTGAAAAATCAACAAAAAGGAGACTTTTATGTTCACCCGAGATGATGTCATTGAAAAAAGCCCGCTTTTCAAAGGACTTTCCCTTAACGAGCTTCCCTCTCTTCTTCGCTGTCTGGGCGCTCACGAAGAACATTATCAAAAAGGCGATCTGATTTTTGCCTCGGAAGATGAGGTCGAAGAAATCGGACTTGTCCTCACGGGTTATGTCGAAACGGAATACCTTGATTACGAGGGTCAGCGCAGCATCATTTCTTCGATAAAAGAAGGCGGCCTCATCGGAGATGCCTTTGGCTTTAGCGCCGAGAGACGTTACCCTTTTGACGTGGTCTCGCAATGCGATTGTCACATCTTATTGCTCTCGATAAACAAAATCCTTCACCCCTGCTCGCTCAAGATCGAAGAACAAGAACGTCTTTTTGAAAACCTCCTTGCTATTGTCGCTAGCAAATATCGAACCTTGGCCGAAAAAAGCGTTCTTTTATCGCGCCGAAACACCCGCAAAAAACTTTTGGCCTTCTTTTATGAACGGCAAAAAGAAGCGAAGGATCGACCCTTCACCATTCCTTTTAACCAGCAAGAGCTTTCCGATTATCTTTTTGTCGAACGAAGCGGTCTCTCTTTGGAACTCAATAAGTTAAAGAAAGAAGGAATCCTCGTCTACCAAAACGGTTTTTACCAGCTGTCCCATAAAGAATAAAAAAACGCCCACCCTAAGGTGAGCGTTGTTAAACAAGAGAATGAAGATTAGACGTTTTCGACGTTATGATAAACGGCCTGAACGTCTTCGCATTCGTTCAGTTCATCGAGCATGTCTTGCATCTTCTGCTTATCTTCGTCGCCGAGGGTCACATATTCGTTCGGAACGAAAGTGACTTCAGCGGTATCGAAATCGGTGATGTTCATGCCTTTAAGGACATCCTTCGCCTTTTCGAAATCGCTCGGATTGCATTGGACTTCGACTTCGCCATCGCCATAAGTGACGTTGGTGACGTCAACATCGCCCAAGACCAAGTTGTCTTCGACGTCCTGACGGAGTTTCTCATCGCCTTTGAAATCAAGAACGCCTTCCATCTGGAAGTTGTACATGACACTGCCCATCTTGCCGCCTTTGCGGGTGACGATGGTACGGACGTTGACCAAAGCGCGGTTCACGTTGTCGGTCATCGTATCGACGACCAAGAAACTGCCGCCCGGGCCAAAGAACTCATAACGGCCCATGATATAAGCGACCGAATCGCCGCCTTTAGCTTTTTCGATGGCGCGTTCAATAACATCACGCGGAGTGGTCTTACGATATTTTTCAATGGCGCTTCTTAAAGCGAGGTTGCTATCGGGATCCGGGATGCCGCTTTTTGCAGCAGCATAAATCTCCTTGGAGGCGCGCATGTAGACCGCGCTCTTGGCTTTGGCAGTTGCCGCCATGGCAGCCGCTCTGACTTCAAAATGTCTTCCCATAAATCCTTAAGCTCCTTTTTTAGCCTTAGGTATTCTATCACTCGTCTTATCGCTATAAATAGCGAAATTTTCTCGCTATTTGACCTTAAAGGGCAATTCGAGGCGATCGTGATAGTTCAAATTGTGGTCGGAAATAAACTCGCGAACCCAGTCAAATGGGGAGTGAATTAATTCATTCGGATCATGATCATCGACCCCGACGATCACCGAAGCGCCGGCCTCCGAAACCATATCCCAAAACTCCGGATAAGGATAGGCGACATCGATAGCTTGGCCAATCCGGTTCTTTCTCCCCCAACGGGAAGGACCCATATTGACTTCAAGAGGCATTCCTGCCTTCATCGCCGCCTCAATAATGCGGCTGGCACAGTCTTGTGCTAAGGCGTCCCAACTGTCGTACCACGCCATATAAAGATCGGGGTGGGCGACATAGATAAAAAGACCGCTTTCAATGCCTGAGATGATATCTTCGGTGTACTTTAAGGTCGCGGCGCGTTTGTCGCTCATGCGGCCATAGAAGGTCAAAACGTTGTTATCCAAATAGTCGTGCTGGCCCAAAAGAAGATAGTCCACCGAGCCGTTGGCAAGCAAATCGTGATAATACTGCCGATAGGTATCGCCATACCATTCGCATTCAAAAGCGAGGTAAATTTTGATTTGTTTCGCGTATTTTCTTTGCAAATCCCGCACGGATCGAAAATAACCATCTTCCAAAATGAAGTCGCCCCGCATGCCGGGCTGGCTTTGATTCGGGAGCATCACGTGGTCGGAGAATCCTAAAATCTCGTAATGGCCTTCGATGGCTTTTTTTACGTATTCCTCGTCCGTCCCAACCGCGTGACCGCAGCGGAACGTATGCGAATGATAGGTATAACCTAAAGGACGATCCACCATCTGTCCTTTTGTTTCGTCTTTTTCTTTAGACATAGAGCACCTCCTCAAGGCAAAGACCCTCCGGGGGTGCCTTGAAAGAAATTATCTTACGCTCAATGGGGTCAAGGAGAGAACGAACTTCATCTAAAGTCAGTTTCCCCATTGCCACTTTGAAGGCAACCCCGACGAGAATCCGGACCATATAGGTCATGAAACCGTTGCCCCTTAATGTTACTTTCATGTGGCCGCCTTTGGCATCATAAGCGAAGCGAATGTCCTCGATTTTGCGGATGAAATGATCCTTATCTTCGCTCTTGGGGGTAAAATCCATGAAGTTATGTTCGCCTTCATAAAGCTTCATGCAAGCCATGAAAAGATCGAAGGAGAAATGAGGCCACTCCAATTGAAACTCATGGAGGGCTAAAGGATCCCTTTCGCCATAATGGAAAGCATAAGAATAGATTTTGCCACATGAGGAATGTCGAGCGTCGAATTCGGCAGGAACCTCTCTTAACGACAGAACGGCGATGTCGCCGGGCAATAGACGATTTAAGCCATGGAGAAAGGACGAGATGTCTTTGATCGGCTCACTATCAAACGAGAAAGTCTGGCCGCGCGCATTCACGCCCGCATCGGTTCGCCCAGCCCCATGAATAAGGGTAATATCCCCGCAAATCGCGCTTAAAGCATCCTCTAACTTACCTTGAATGGTCGGATAATCTTTCTGCCGTTCAAAGCCTTTGTAGGCCGCTCCGCTATAAGAAACAACGCCACAGTACTTCATGCCGCGTGGGTCCCGATATTAAACCAGGTGAGGAAGCCATCGAAATGGGTCACCGAAACATAGATGAATAAGGTTGCAAAGCCCGCAGCGAGCAAAACCAGGAACAAATCCATCCAAGAGAAATGAAGCTTCCGATAGCGCGTCCGCTTTAATTGCGGGTCATAGCCACGGCATTCCATGGCATTGGCCAGATCATCGCTCCGAATAAACGAGGAGACGAAAAGCGGAACGATGAGCGAAATGATCGCCCGGAATTTAGCGCCGAGTTTGCCGTGTTCGAAATCGACGCCACGCGAAGCCTGGGCTTTCATGATGCGGTTCACATCTTCAAGAATCGTCGGGATAAAACGGAGAGCCAAGGTGATGGTCATTGCCACCACGTGCGAAGGAAAGCCGATCCATTTTAACGGAATCATGTACCATTCCAAAGCGTACGTGAGATCGAGCGGTTTGGTCGTTGCGGTGAGAATCAAAGAAAGCTCGATCATTAACATTAATCGCATCAAAATACGACCAGCTTCGGCAAAGGAATCCCAATAAATGGGATAGTTATAAATACTAAAGGCGACACCCAAAGAGGTGTTGTTCCGAGGAGTGACGATATAGATGATAAGCAAGAAAATCACCATGATCCAAAGGCTCTTCAAGGAAGCGAAGAGCTGATGGAGCGACATCCGCGAGCAAAGTAAGAGCGCGTTGATGATAACGAGGGCAATCCCGCTCATCACCGCGACCATCTCCCAGCTCACGAACGGCATGAAGACCGCGACCATCATCACGATCAAAGCGAAAATCTTGGCCCGCGGGTCCATCCGATGCAAGAAGGTGTAATAAGGGATGTAGCGTCCCATCGTGAAACTACTCATGGTGGTAACTCCCTTTAATCGCCTTCGCTAAATCATCCACGCTCCGGAGATTTTTTGTCTCCAGTGACATGCCAAATCCCTGCAAATCCTTCGCGAATCGATAAACATTGGGGACTTCTAGCGAATATTCGGAAAGGTCTTTGCCAAAGAGTTCGTCGGGCCGGCAGCGTAACGCCACCTTGCCATTCTCCATGACGATGACTTCTTCGGCGTAATGCAAAACGAGGTTCATATCGTGGGTGACCAAAATGATCGTCGTCCCCTGCTTATGGATTTTCTCAAAGAGCCCCATCGTTTCTTCGGCGGCTTTCGGATCGAGTCCCGCCGTTGGCTCATCGACAATGAGAATCTTTGGCTGAATCGCCAAGATGCCGGCGATGGCGACTTTGCGTTTCTCGCCACCCGATAGCTCAAATGGCGACCGCTCAAAGAAGCTTTCATCAAGGCCAACGGTCTTGAGGGCTTCATGGGCTTTTTCCAAGGCCTCTTCATTCTTCATCCCGAAATTCTTCGGGCCAAAAGCGACATCCTTTTCAACGGTCTCTTCAAAGAGCTGATATTCAGGGAATTGAAAAACGAGACCGACGTTTTGTCGCAATTTCTTTAAATCCCGGCTCCGTTTTTTCTTTTCGGACGCATTGACGAAATCATCAATCACCACTTGGCCTGAAGTCGGATTCAAAAGGGCGTTCAAATGCGAAATCAAAGTGGACTTGCCGCTTCCCGTCCGCCCCACTAACGCGATAAAACCGCCCTCATCAAGATGAAGGTTGATATCCTTGAGCGCTTCATATTGAAACGGGGACTTCGGATTGTAGACATAAGAAACATTGGAGAAATCTATCGGCATAAGAATTCCTCCAATTCCTTCTCATTCGACACGCTATCGGGAACGGCGATGCCCTCACGCTTCAAAGCATTGACCAAGGCAATAAAGAACGGACAGCCCAAACGGATGTCGGTCAACTCCTTCTCATGCGAGAACACTTCTTTCGGCGTTCCTTGAAGCAAGAGCTGCCCTTCATTAAGGACCAGCACTTCGTCGGCGTGGGCGGCTTCTTCGACATCGTGGGTGATGCTTAAAACGGTGAGTTTGGGGTTTTCTTTCCGTAACTTGAACGTCAAATCCAAAATATCCCGTTTGCCTAAGGGGTCGAGCATCGAGGTGGCTTCGTCGTAAATCACCAGTTCGGGTTTCATCGCCAAAACGCCGGCGATCGCGACCCGCTGCTTCTGTCCACCAGAGAGATTCTCTGGAGCACTATCGAGGAATTTTTCCATCCCGACTTCTTGGGCGTAATGGTTGATGATGCCTTCCATCTCCTCGCTTTTGACTTGGCGGTTTTCCAGCCCGAACGCGATATCATCGCGCACAGTTGAACCGACAAACTGGTTGTCAGGGTTTTGGAAAACGAGACCCATTCTCGAACGGATGGAATAAAGGGTTTTGTTGGTTAGCTCGGTTCCGAAGAGTTTAACGCTGCCTTCGAAACCACCATTAAGGCCGGCTAAGACTTTCGCCAAGGTCGACTTGCCCGAACCATTGTGACCGATGAGGGCGACGTAAGAGCCTTCCGGCACGACAAAAGATACGTCCTTTAAGGCCGGATTCTTCCCATCGTAGGAATAGTTCAGTTTGTTGACTTCAATAATGTTCATTTTTTCGTAGGATTCTTCCGTTTGTAGATCAGAAATTCATTGAGACCGACCGTGATGATAAAGGCACCGAAGAAGACGCCAAGGAGGGTCCACATCTCCCAAGAAGGTAACTGCCCCGAAGAAGCCATTGAGCCCAATACGGCAGCCCCAGCAATCACGTAGGCGAGCAAGATCACGATGAAGCGATAGGCAAAGTTCTTTTTCATGGCTTCACACTAATCTCAAGAGTTTTCCCTTCGTAAGGGCGAAGTTTGACCCCCGCCATCGTGAAGAGACGACGCGAGGCTAAGAAGGCTGTGCCTTCAGCGTATTTGTCGGAGAGATAGACGACTTCTTTGATGCCGACTTGAATGATTGCTTTGGCACATTCGTTGCATGGGAAGAGGGTGACATAGAGAGTGCAGCCATTGAGGTGCGCCCCATCACGCGTATTGAGAATCGCATTGAATTCGGCGTGGCAGACATAAAGGTACTTGCTATCAAGACCTTCGCCGTGCCCCCAAGGAATCTGTTCTTCATCGATGCCCCGCGGCATGCCATTGTAGCCAATGGAGACTACCTTATGCTGATCGTCGACGATACAAGCCCCGACCTGGGTTGAGGGATCTTTGCTCCGTAAACTCGAGAGCTGGGCAATCCCCATGAAGTATTCATCCCATTTGAGGTAATCGGTCCGATGTTTTTCTTCCATAAGAAAATCTCCTTTCGGCCTCCTAATGATAGCCATCTCGCGCGCGGAGTTCACGAAGAAAGCGCTCCACGACAAACCCTTTTAAGGGTTTAAGGACGCCAGAGACTAAATCGAAGGGGGATTTGCTGAGGATTTCATTTTATTTTGGCAATCAAGGCTTCGTAGGGCCGCAAGAACTTTTTGAAGGTGAATCCTGCGCCAACGTAGTTCGAAAGCAAGACCTCGCCCCGCATTTCCCGGATCGAGGAGGGCAGCATTTGCTTCTTGCCGCTCATGTTGAGTAAGACGAATTCGATATGACCGCCATAGGAGCGGAAAAACGCCATCACGTCTTTTGAAGTGCTCATTGCGCCGAAATCGCCATAGCAAAGAATCGGATCCGCCGTCCGGAAGGCGAGGATTTTTTTGTAGAAATTGAGAATCGAAGAGGGGTCTTGTTTTTCGACCTCGACGTTGATGCTCGGATACTGTGGATGAACGGGTAACCAAGTCGATTTTGCGCTGGAGAAACCCGCTTGAGGAGCGCTTGACCATTGCATAGGAGTTCTCGCTCCATCGCGGTTGAAGTTTTGAACCCATTTCATCGCTAGCCGACGCGAGATGTGATAATGCCTTAGAAGATTATAGATATACGTGTTGACGGGATCTTTGTAGTTCTCGGGGGTGAACATCGGGTAATTCAGCATCCCGATTTCCTCGCCTTGATAAATGTAGGGCGTGCCCCGAAGGGTCATCAAGAGAGTGGCAAGCATCGTCGCGGATTCTTTCCAATACTTTCCCGTATCGCCAAAACGCTCCAACGAGCGATGCTGATCGTGATTCTCCAAATAATTGGCGTTCCAATCGACTTCCTTTTGCCAAGCAAAAAGGATTTTCTTCATCCGTTCGGGCTTATAACGGCGCATCCAAATCGGCAATTTGCCTTTATCCACTGCCATATGGTCGAATTGAAAGCACATATCAAGCTCGTGATCGGTGAAGCGACGGGCATTCTTGAAATCCACGTTATAGGTTTCGCCGACAGTCATGCAGTCGTAATGGGAAAAGACATCCTGATAAAGCTTCTGCAGGATAACGTGATTTCCTTCTTTCATCAGATAGTGTTCGCTTCCGATGATGTAAGGCGTCTTCTTGCCATCCGCCAAAGACTCTTTCCAAATCTGGTTAATGACATCGCAGCGGAATCCATAGATCCCCTTATCAAGCCAGAAACGGAGTAGGCTCTCCACCTCTTCCAACACCTTGGGATTATGCCAATTGAGGTCCGGTTGTTTCTTGCCAAAAATATGAAGATACCACGAGCCGGATTCCGGCACGTAAGTCCAAGCGCTGCCACCAAAATTCGAAGTCCAGTTATTCGGGGGAAGGGTGTTATTGTTTTTGCCTTCACGCCAATAATAGTAATCGCGGTACGGGGAATCCTTTTTCTTGGATTCGATGAACCAACGATGCTCATCGGAGGTGTGATTGACGACGAGATCCATCACGATGCGAATGCCTCGGGATTTGGCTTCGGCAATCAAACGGTCCATGTCCGCCATCGTGCCATAGTCCGGATTGATATCCCGGTAATCGGAAATATCGTAACCAAAGTCCGCGTTGGGCGAACGATAAACGGGCGAGAGCCAGAGAATGCCCACCCCTAAGTCTTTGAGGTAATCGAGTTTTGAAATAATGCCGCGCAGATCGCCAATTCCATCGCCATTGCTGTCGCAGAAGGATCGGGGATAAATCTGATAAACGGCATGCGATTGGTAAAATTTTTCTTCCATGTCTCCATTATCCAATCCCTCAGAAAAAAGAAAAGACCTAACAAGGTCTTTAAGGAATAAATGAAAAACAGGATTTAGAGCTTGCGGGAAGTTGGGATGACGTAAGAAGTCTCAATCGCCTTCATGACATCAGCGTTGTTGCTTGAAAGGGCCAAAGCCATCGCGGCATCGTAATCGTTATACGATTCCTTTTCTTCCAAACGAGAATTCTTCTTAACGGGGTCCATATGTCGCTTCCTAACGCCCATTACTTTAACGGTATTACCCCCTTCGGGGCAATAGAGCCCTCCTAGACACTGTCAAAGATTATCGAAAAAGGAGAACATCAAAACGAAGAAATGAATTTTCGCCCCTGCAAAGATAAAAAAGACAGGGGTTTCCCTCTGTCTTTTTTCCGTCATTTTATTCGCTTTAGAAACGGGTCAAAAGAACGAATTTGTAACCATTCCCGTAGACGCTGTCAACCCGGGCGCCTTTGATGTAGGCCAATTTTTTGCGAATTGAAGAGATGTGCACGTCAATTGTCCGAGTCGGGAAATTCTTCCCGGTTCCCCAAATAAGCTTGACGAGATCGCTTCTTTCCACAACATTCGGCCGGGCTTCATAAAGGCATTTTAGGATTTTCCACTCCAGCGGAGTGAACTTGACGTGGTAGCGGTAGTAAGCCAAAGTTCTGGCTTCGGGATCGCACTTGACGATCGAACCATCGCCGCGTTGAATGTCGATTTCTGCCATTGATCTTCCTCCAATTTGAGCAAGGGCTAATTTATCCTGTACCTTTGCTGTACCCCTAGTTTGGGCTAAAGTTCTTAAAAAGCAAGAACAAAGTAAATGTAAAGATTATTCTTTGTAATGAAAATGATGAAAATGAAACGTAAAAATTTTATAGGTGCAAAATTTGTACCAAGAGTTTCGCCGAAGACGAATTCGTGGCTTGTCCTTGAACAACTTTTATTACAATAAGGCAAATTATCATTAAAAGAACCGCCACTGTAAAGAAGACAATCCACCCCGTCCGCGCTTTCTTTTCTTTTCGGATTTCTTCTTTTTCCTCTTCCGAAAGGTTTTCAGGGTGATTTTCATTGTCAACCATAACGAGGGGTTCATCGGATGATGCTTTTGTTCCCGAAGCAGGCTTGGCATAGGCCCCAGGCGAGATAAAACGCTTGGTATAGATCAATAACCAACTATCCGCAAACGTGATAATTAGCACGTCTAAAGGGGAGCCCATCAAGAGCATTGAAAAGACAAAACCATAACTAAGAGGGAATTTGCTATTGGCGATCCAGTTATAGAAAGCCCAGAAGGCGAGGGCCTTGAGAAGATCCATCACCACCACTTCCGAAACTAAGGCGATCGTCGCAATCTCGTTCGGTGAAGGGATATCGGGATGCTCCAAAATCCGTTTTTGATAATACTTATTGGTATAGTAGAGACCCACGCAGAGGCCGACATCCAAAGCAAAGACAATAGCGAGGATAGTTGGCTTGCCCCAATACGCGGCTTGGCCAAAACTCGTATCGAGCCAGTTCGTTCCATAGAAAATCGCTACAATTATTCCAAATATCCCTGCCAAAACCCCATAAAAGGCATAAGGCTTTTTTAAGAAAGTCCGGAAATGGCGAGTGCCTTTTTCTAAGAGCCAGGGCAAGATGCCCAAGATGAGATAGACGATCGTAATCAGGAAGTTATATTCTCCCTGACTATAGGTAAAAGCGGGAATGAGATCAGCGGAGGCTCCCACGATCGCCCCATAAAACGGCCCCAAAGTTAATGACGTATAAATGATCAAGGCGGGCGTTAAGGAGAAGCGAAGGTAATAGAAGCTGCCCATGTTAATGGTCTTGGCGACAAAGGTCGAAAGGACCGCCAAAGCGATGAGCATCGCGGAAAAGGTGATTTTCTGAGTCGGAGAAAGCGACTTATTCATAGATGGAGTTCACCTTCCACATAACTGCGGGCTAATGCCGCGAACGCCAAACTGCCGGTGATTAAGATATAGTCATCGGGGCATTTGACCAAGAAGTTATTGATGACTTCTTTATAGTCGGGATTAAAGGAATAGTCGCCTTCATAGAGGAAGTAATCTTCTTCGTTTCTGGCCCGCTCCGATGGGAAGGTCGTTAAAACGATTTCGGCGACATCCCGATCAATCCGCGGGAGTTCTACGGCAATATTCTTGTCCCGAAGCGAAGCGAAGACGACGTGAATCGGCTTGCCTTCCGCCATCGGAACCAAAGAAGTCATTAAGGCTTCCACCGCTTCCGGGTTATGAGCCCCATCGAGAATGATGTTGTGGTGACGCTCCATCCGGCAGGGAAGAGGCTTTGACAATAAACCAAGACGAACCGCATCTTCTTTCACCGGAAGGCGGGGTTCGAGGATCTTGATGGCTTCCACCGCCATCGAGGCGTTGGTCAGTTGGTATTTAGCTGGCGTTAGAATCTCGAGATCGCGGTACGGCGAATATTCAAAGCGGTAATGGGGTTTATCATAAACTTCGTTATGAAAAGCGTCCACGCGGTAATAGAGGGATCTTTGCCGTTTGGCCAAATCCTTAATCACGTTATCAGCGGCTTCATCGAGTTGTCCGACGAGAATCGGAGCATCTTTCTTGATAATGCCCCCTTTATTGAGGGCAATCTCGCTGACAGTCCGTCCCAAGAAAGCGGTGTGCTCCAAAGAGACCGTCGTGATGATGCTCAATAAAGGAATCGCATCGGCGAGATTGGTGCTATCGGTCGCGCCGCCCATTCCGCATTCGATGATCGCAACATCGGGTTTCTGCTCATTGAAATAAGCGAAGGCAATATAGGTCTCAATCTCGAATGAGGAGAGATTGCTGGCTTTGATTTCTTTCTCTTTTTCGGTGAATATCCTTGCAAAATCCACGTCGTTTATTGTTTTGCCCCCGATTTGCATCATCTCGTTCACCCGATAGAAATAGGGCTTGGAGAAGAGGGCAGTCTTATAACCGGCGGCTTGATAAATTTGATAGATATAGTTCGCGGTGGATCCTTTGCCATTGCTCCCGGTAATATGGATGAAAGGGAAAGTGAGTTGGAGATGTATTTTCTCGACAAAATGATCCCAGTCTTCCCGCTCATAACGGCTCATCGTCATGTCGCGTTCTTTTAAGTAGGCTAAGATTTCATCGTAGGTCATGTTCATTCTCCTTCTTCATCGTTGCCATGGCGGATCGCGGTCATTTTTCGGCCCAAATCACGCTCCTTGATGGAGGCGCGCTTATCATGAAGCTGTTTGCCTTTGGCTAGGGCTATCTCTACTTTAGCATAACCATGGGCCAAGAACACTTTGGTCGGGACGCAGGTATTACCCCCACCCTTAAGGTTATTGCCTAAGCGACGTAATTCGGTTTTGGTTAATAAAAGTTTCCGGTCTCGTAAATGATCAACGTTAAAGATGTTGCCTTCTTTGTAGGCAGCAATATGCATGTTGGCAATAAAGGCTTCCCCGTTTTTCACATAAACATAGGCATCGGTGATGCCGGCGTTACGAGCGCGAAGGGATTTGATTTCGGTTCCGGTTAAGACCAAACCCGCAGTCATGAAATCCGAAAGAAAATACTCAAAATGAGCCTTGCGGTTCTCTAAAAGTAATGAACTCTCTTTTTTCCGTGACATATCCGCACCATTTCCTGCGCGTGTTGATTATAGCGCGAGCGCGCGTAAAGTCTCTATGCCTTTGTTATCGTTAACGAGACTTTGTAACTCGTCGAAGAGGCGACGGCGACTTTGCGAAGACCATTAACACGAATGCTATAACCAAAATCTTTGCCACTATTGAAGAGGCCGATACTGCTCGAAGCGACACTCGAGGAAGCCGCCGAAGAGGCCATCGGAAGAGTGACCGTTTTCTGATTTTCGAAGAAACTGGCAAAACGGCTCATCGAGAAAGTGCTCCGCGCGTCTTCCGGAGAAAAGAGGGTTCCGTTATTGGCGTAGAAGTATTCGCTATTCCATTTGCTGGCATAATCTTTGTTTTGAAAAGTGTTCGTTCCATTGGCTTCCATCAAGTGGATCAAACGATAACCCGGTTTCACGCTTCGATTGGGCGTGTTCGACGCAGCGACGCGGTAATAGGAAGAAGACGTCGAAGCAGCCACTAACGTTTTGAATTGGCTTAAATCATCCACATAGTCGAAGACGTTACTTTGGTACCGAGCCAGCCGGGCGTCGATATGGGTGATTTTGACGCCAGGCATAAAGAAGCCTTGAGGATATTTATAAGCCGAAGCGTATTTGGTATTGGCATCGAGGGCGTTTAAGCCATCGGGACTATAGAGCTCCACCATCATGTACTCATCAAAAGCACTTCCGTTATAGCTCGTTCCAGCGGCGGGGATCAAAAGGCAATCGCCTTGAAGCTGACTTTCTTCGAGCTCCACGGTCAGCGGGAAGGAAAGCTCGGAAGTGATCACATAGGGTTTCGACCAGCCCAAAGCGAACTTGCTCCAAGCGTCATGGTCAAGAATGTTGAGATCCATCATGTCGAGGCCACCGGTTGGGGTGTAATACTTGTAGTCGGTATTGGTGTAGTCACTCTCGTTTGGGGTATAGGAGTAATAATCGTCAAGCCCCAAGAGGTGACCGGTTTCGTGAATGTAGGTATGCGCATCCACGCTAATGTCGCTTTGTTCAGAAATCCGTTCCTTAACCCCGCGATACATGAAATCATAAGAAGCCCAGGTAAAGGAACGCCCAACCGGGGAAGCGATGTTGGCTTGGGCGGAAGAGTCCCGCGCCGTATAGGCCCAATAGCCTTGTCGCTCCGCTAAATCGCTATAGCCATCATCTTTGGCACTGGCATAATCCGGGCAGGCATAAATAAGATAAACCGCATCAATGAGACCATTGCCATCAACATCAAAATCCTTGCAAAAGTCCCCTGTTTTACTTTTATAAGCCCCAATTGCGGATGCCATTAAACTGCTGACCGCGCTCTTAGAAGAGTTGATGTCGCTGCTTTTTTGTAAGAAGTCTGCCGCCTTAGCGGAAACGTTATAGGGTTCTGCCAGTGTGAATGAAAGATCAAGCTGAGCAAACGAAGACTTATGGTAAAAGCTCTTGATCGATTCCCAGTAATGGGTTTCTTCGCTACTGCCATTAAACGCCACATTGAGATCGGCAAGTCTTTGACTAGACCAGCTGAAGTCGCTAAAGCCCACGGGGATCACCAAGGCTTTTTCGTTGCCTTTCGAAAGCAAAGCATCAGAGGCGCCGCCCTGACTCCGCGCAAAGAAATCATGATAAATAATCGAAGAAACATCTTTCTTTTCTAAAAGGGTCCCTTGGAGATAAGAATAAGAACCAGTGCTGGCGGTAGTTAAGGAGCAGCTGGTAAGGAAAACAAAAGCTATCCCCCAGACCATAAGATGATGTGATGAATGCGGTTTAAACATGAATGACCCTTGCGGGTCAATTATAGACGATTCGAAATTACTTTAGGCGACAACGTTGTAGTAAATGGAGATGAACATCAAGATGGTGCCAACGAGGACAAAGACGTGGAAGACGGTGTGCCACCACGGGCTATGCTTTTTGCCTACGCCATAGAGCACGGCGCCAACCGTATAGGAAATTCCCCCTAAGATCAGCAATAGCACGCCTGGAATAAATCCACCCCGCATCGACTGAATAAGAGGATAAATCGAAATCACAATGATCCAGCCCATCAAGATGTAATCGATCATTGAGAAGATGGCAAACTTCTTCAGGTCACAACTATTAAGGACGATGCCAATGATCCCCAAAAGAACACAAGAACCAAAGATCCCCCAGCACCAGCCCGGATTATAGGCTTGGAGACTGATCAAAGAATACGGGGCATAGGTCCCCATAATCAGAACAAAAACCATATCGTGATCAAGTACCCGTAGAACTTTCTTGCCCGTATTCTTGTGAAGGCCATGGTAGAGGCAACTAATCGTATAAAGGCACAAAAGGGCAAAAACGAAAATCGAACAGGCGACAATCGACCAGGCATCGCCGGTTTTTGCCGCCTTAATTAAAAGAAACGGCCCGAAGATCAGCGTCAAAACGGTGCCTAAACCATGGGTGATGGAGTTCCATAACTCTTGGGTCGCGGTGTAATTGGGAAGTTCTACATCTCTTGCTTTCATAACGCTAATGTTAGAAGTCCTAGAAGCGAAAATCAAGACATTTAGTTTTGAAAACTAGATGTGTCTCGTTTTAAGTTGTTCTCCGAGGAGAGAAGGTGACAAAACGAGGGGAAAAGACACCAAAGGCAAAATGTTAACCGCGGTTAAGTCTTTTGTTCCATTTTTATTCGATGGTATCTAAGCAATTTTGCTTGTTGCAATTGACTTGAGAAGCCTTAAACTAGACGACAAGGCAAAAAAATTATGATTACTCTATTGCGTCGTCTCTTTATTAAGGATTACACCAACGTCGGTGAAGAATCCATTCGGGTCAAACACGGCAAGTTGGCTGCGATCTTTGGCATTATCTCGAACCTGATCCTTGTGGCGATGAAGCTCACCGCTGCTTTTATTTTGCAAAACACGACTTCGGTTCTCCCGATCGCTTTGGTCGCCGACGCCATCAACAACATTGCGGATATGGCATCCTCACTTGTGACCCTCGTCGGCTTCAAAATCTCCGCAAAACCCGCGGATAAGGAACATCCCTTCGGCCACGAACGCCTCGAATACATTGCTGGACTCGTGGTCTCCACCATCGTTTTGGTCCTCGCTGTCGAACTCTTCCGTGACTCCTTAAGCAAGATCATCGCCCAAGAGTTAGTCGATTATGATCTTTTGGCCATCATCATCTTGGCGGCCTCTGTCGCCATTAAGCTTCTTCAAAGCTATGTCAACTTTGGCATGGGCAAAGCCATTTCAAGCGAAGCCCTCAAGGCGACAGCCCTCGATTCTTTGACCGATTCAATCGCCACCTCGGCCATTATGATCTCCGGCATTCTTTCGTATAGCCCGCTTCATTGGAACTTCCTTGATGGCTATATGGGTATCGTCGTTTCCTTATTCGTCGCCTATAGCGGCATCAAGATGATCAAAGACACCGCCGATCCTTTAATTGGGGAAAAGGGCAACGAGGAGCTGGTTAATAACATCGTCAAAGACGTGAAGTCCCGCCCTGGCATCATCGGGGTTCACGATGTTCTTTGCCATTCCTATGGGCCGACCAAGTATTTCGTTTCGCTTCATGCGGAAATCAATCAGAATTCCTCGATGCTCGAAGCCCACGATCTCATCGATGACATCGAACGGGAAATCAAGCACAAATACCATTGCGATATCACCATTCATATGGATCCGGTCGCGGTCGGTGACCCCTTAACGGATGAAATCTCAGGCGAGGTCAAAGAAGTGCTGCAAGGCATTTCGCCCGATCTGAAATTTCACGACTTTCGCATCGTGGCTGGCCCAACCCATATCAATGTCATTTTCGATGTTTTAATGCCCTACGATGAAAAAGTGACCCAAGATCTCATCATGAAAACCTTAGAGGATCACTTTAAAGGGCAAAAGCCTGAACGTTATTTCGTCGTCACCTTCGATCGACCTTATTGATCTTTCAAGGTGTAGTGAATCGTTTTACCTAAAGGGTGCTCAACGATGAGGCCCTTTTTCTTCGCCTCGGAAAGAGAACGCAAGATCGTGCGACTGCTGACTTCCCCCAAGGACGCCAAGTCATAAGCGGAAACGCCGCAGGGTAAGAACGCGGTCCCATCCACCAAGAAGTTAAGAAGGGGCTCTTCAAGAAGACCCGTATAACGTTTTTGAAGCCTTTCGACCCGCTGCTTTTGCCTCCGTAAGGCATAGATGCGTTCGTCGTACTCCGCCGAGAGCACTGCTAAAAAAGCATTGCAGAACGTGGTTAGATCGCTCCGATTGCGGGGATTTAACGATAAACGGAAAGCCTTTTTGAGAGGAGACAATGATTTTTCCTCGCATTGCGAAAGGAAAAAGCAATAAAAAGCCGATATATTCTTATGAATATAATAACTGTCTACGAAACGGAGCATCCGGTTATTCTTGGCGTTAAAGGGGTGGGCATATTCGAAAAAGAAGTCAAATAAGGCCAGTTTGACGAAGATATTGAGTTCCGGGATGTCAAAAATACTCAACGCTTCTTTGAGAGCGTATTTAATTTCGTCTCCTTTGGGAATGAAGGAAAGACGAATATCGTCTTCAACGTGCGGCTTATTGCGGAAGAGGGCGGTATCCGGACGTTCAACCTTGTTGAGCGACACCCGCATGAGGAAATCATAAAGACGACGGACATCCTCAAGTTCTTTTAAAGGGAAACTCACCCCATCGGCGATCAAAAGATAGTTTGACGATAAGGCTCCGACTTCGCCTAGTCCACCATGGAAAATATGAATCGCCTCAAAGGCGCTTTTGAAGTCACAGGGAATTTGGTCTAGGGATAACGAGGATGTCACTTCTTTGACCAAGGCATCTTCTTGAGCCCAAGCAAATTCCAAGGGGCTCAAAGACGAAAGAAGCGAATTGAGTTCAGCGTTCTTCGCCATCAAATCATTGACGAGAAGATTCTGACAAGAGTCTTGGTGATAAAAGCACGGATACTCCCCGATTTTTAATTGAAAGTGAAGAGTCGAAGGATCCTTCATCGCCTTGAGGTATTGTTTTTCAAATGCCCGCGACGAAAGCGCTTTGGCTTTAGTGTACGTCGAAACAAATTGGGCTGAATATTTCCGCTTCATCCCCGTCATTATAAACTTTTGTCATGGATAAAGGCGAAAAATCGCGACAGGAATTTTTGCTGAGCATCAGCCTTTTCAAGGAGATAGAAGCAAGGTATATTGAAAGCGTAACAAGGAGAAACCTTATGGAAGAATTTGAATTTTATCGCTGCGAAAGATGCGGAAACGTCGTTGCTTTATTAGTTAAAGGCGGCGGTACGTTAACCTGCTGTGGCGCAGCCATGACGAAGCTCGTCGCCAAGACGGCGGATGCCGGAAGCGAAAAGCATGTTCCGGTCATTGCCCACGAAAGCGGGAAGCTCGTCGCGAAATGCGGCAGCGTCCCCCACCCGATGACTGCGGTTCACCACATTGAGTGGTTTGCCTTAGTCGCGAATGGCAACGTCCAATTCGTGTATTTACCCCACGAAGGCGTCGAAGCGAAAGCCGAGTTCCCGGATGTCGCTCATGGCACGGTCTATGCCTTCTGCAACATGCACGGACTTTGGAAAGCTGAATTCTAAAGCGAAAAAGAGGAGAAGCTCCGCGAGGGGCTTCTCTTTTGTTTTCTTCAAGAATCTTTTACAATAAACCCGTTATGAAACGAGCACTAGTTCTCTGCGGAGGTGGTTCCCTCGGCAGCTATGAAGTCGGCGTTTGGAAGTATTTGCGTGAAAAGCAAATGCATTTTGATATTGTCACCGGTACCTCAATCGGCAGCCTTAACGGCGCTTTAGTCGTCATGGATGATTTCGAAAAAGCCGAGAATCTTTGGAAAACGATGGCAGCTGATAAAGTCATGGTGAACGGGATGAATTTCTATCGGCGGGTCTTTAAGGATCCAAACCTCAATAAACGCCTCATCGCTTTCGCTAAAACCTATATCAAAAATGGCGGGGCCGATATCTCGCCGTTAGAAAAACTCGTCAAAGCCAATATCGATACCGCCAAAATCAAATCCTCTCCGATTACTTTTGGCATCGTAACCACCGCTTATCCTTCTTTAAAGGAAGTCGATGTGGTTTGCAACGACCTCCCGGAAAACAAAATCGTCAACTACATTCATGCTTCGAGCGCCTGCTATCCGATTTTCCCGATCTACACGATCGATGGCCATCACTATGTTGATGGAGGCTATAACAATAACCTTCCGATCGACTTCGCGATTCGTTTAGGCGCGACCGAAGTCGTCGCAGTGCTTCTACACGCCGTTCCGAAAGTGCCCCAGCATAAAGAAATGATGAATCTGCCTTTCGTCACCACCGTTCGTCCCTCTCGGGATACGGGTTCGATCATGGACTTCGAAGGCAAGGTCGAATCCGATAACATGAAACTCGGTTATAACGATGCCTTAAAGACCTTCCATGAAGCTTGGGGATTTGGCTTTACTTTTCAAAAGGACGAGGTTTCTGCAAAGATTTCGAGTGATTTCTGCCTCGCTATCGCCAGAAAACATCCCTACGATTTCGAGAAGATTCAAAAAGGCTTAGCCTTCAACGATATCGTGCCGAAAACCGCATTAGACATTTATCTCCGCACCCTTGAAATGATCGGCGATTGGATTGGCCTCGATTATCTTCCAATCTACAGCGTTCAAAGTTTTATCGATGCCACTATCGCTCTCATCAAGAGCAAGATTTCCGCCAGTCATAAAGACACCTTTAAGAGCAATTACGATTTCGGTGTCCTTCGTCTCCCTGACAAAGAACATGAACGTTTTATTCTTTCGCTCTACCATGCCTGTTCCTCAAAGAACAAAGCCCAGAAGATTGACCGGCTCTATGCCAATAACCCGGAGACCGCGGCCATCAAAGAATTGTTCTTCTTTCTCCAAGAGAAAGGCTACAAAACTAAGGCATAAGAAAACGGACTGCTTCATCGGCAATCCGTTTTTTCGTTTTAAGAATTAGAGGTAGTACTTGTTCAAGACTTTGAGCGTCTTTTCATCAAGTTCGTAGACGAGCGGTTTGCCAGTCGGGATTTCGACCGAGACAATCTGCTGAGCGGTCAGGTGTTCGAGTTCCATGACCAGGGCCCGTAAGCTATTGCCGTGGGCTGCAATCAAGACTTTCTCGCCTTTCTTGAGCGCCGGAGCAATCGCTTCGTCGAAGTACGGCTTCACCCGTTTCGCGGTGTCGACTAAGCACTCGGTTAACGGCAGATCGGACTTCTGCATATCGCCGCTCTTGACGAGTTCTTGATACTTTTCCTGGTTGCCCGGGAAACGCGGATCATCGGAAGTGAGCTTCGGAGGCTGAACATCAGCGCTACGGCGCCAAATGTGGACCTGCTCATCGCCCCACTTCTTGGCCGAATCGGCTTTGTTGAGGCCCTGAAGAGCGCCATAGTGACGTTCATTTAAACGCCAGGAATAATGCTTTTCGATCTTATTCTCGCCCAACTCGCCAAGCACGATATCCATCGTGCGGTTCGCCCGCTTTAAGACCGAGGAGAACGCCACATCGAAGCTATAGCCATCTTTCTTGAGTAACTGACCGGCGGCATGCGCCTCTTTCACTCCGTTTTCGGAGAGATCAACATCAGTCCAACCCGTGAATTTGTTTTCCAAATTCCATTCGGATTCGCCATGTCGAATCAACACTAATTTGACCATGATTTTTTGGAATTCCTTTCCTTTTACGTTATTGATTATAGCGAGGCTCTCTTCCTAAAGGAAGAAAGAGCCTTCTCGTAGAGGGCATTCAGGAGGATGCCGCCAAGGAACGCATAGATCAAAGCAAGATAGAGTCCGACCGGATAAAGCGAGGCATCGAGGGCGTAAAAGGAATTGATGATGAGGTAACCGATGTTCTCGTGAATCATATAGATCCAAAGCGAAGCGGAGCCCACCACTTGGAAAGGCAGAGCCTCAAAGAAACGAAGCTTTTGAAAAAGGCAAAGGATAAAAAGAACCATCAAGCCCACCAGGAGCAAAGCGCTGGCCCAGTGATACTGATCCGTTTGGAAAAGCTGAATCGAGAGGAAGACGAACATCGAGACTGCAAGAAGATCAGCGCTCAATTGGTAAGGCCAGCGCCACTTCTTGACGCAGCCATCATAGGCGAGCCGCAAAAAATAGCCCGCAAAAAGAAACGATGGGGAACGGTAATGTCCGACGAAGAACATATTGAGGAAAAGATGGCCATAACTCGTGGTGGTTTCTTTCCAGGGAATATAGCCATAGATAAAAGCAAAAACTCCGCAAATCCCCATTAGAATAGGGACGAGGTTAATCTTTTTGCGGAAGGGATAAGCGATAAGATTGCAGACGTAATAAAGAGTGAAAAAGACCCAAAGATAGACGATAAACCAAAGGTTCCCGGCGGCCCGGGCGGCTTGGTTCATCGCAATCGGATAGATGAGGAAGTTCAAACCAAAATCTTTGTACGTGATGTATTTCGGGTAACCCGAATAAAAACAGATAAAGAAGACCAACGCGGTCACGAGGGCGAAGGGAATGTAGATCCGAAGTAGTTTGCTCTTAAGAAAATCCCAGGGGCCTTTAAACGAAAGGAAAAAGCCAGAAAGGATAAAGAACACCCCAACATCGGCGATGACCAAGTTAGCGTAAATCGATGGCATCTTGCTCAAGCTGCCGAACCGAACGAAAAAAATTCCGCCAAGATGGTATGCGACCACCAGGCAACATAAAAGGGTACGAAATCCATTGATTTGGGTATTTTTTGGTAAGGTTTTTCGTTCGCTTCCTGGGGCAAGAAATGCTTCCATGACCATAATTATGTACCTCTCTATTGCAAAAACGTAAACAGCGTGTTTAACATACTAAAGTATGGAAACAATAAAGATTCAACTTGTCTCCTCGCATCGCGACATCGAAGCTGCCAAAAATGCGGCCGAAGCGATCGAAGAGGAACCGACTCTGGAGTCGGAAGTCGCCACGAGCAATGTCGATTTCTCCAAAATAATCGGCGTCGTTCTCACCAAAGAGAGCGATGAAGACGAACTCCTCGAAGATAATCCTTGGATCGAGAAAGAGTTCGTCTATTCGAAGAACACCCATTTGCGGGTTCTCCCGATGATCATCTACGATTCGACTTTGGAAGATTTGGATGATATCTATGAGAAAGGCCCTTCTGAAATCTGCGATGACCTTTTCTCCGATGAATTTAAACCCTTGGCTTATGATATCGCCTACCCGAAAGTGGCCAACCGCGAATTGGCACGGGTCCTCCGGCTTTATTACAGTAAATGAAACGCAAAACGGATAAGAGACCGCTCTTGTCCGTTTTTATTTTGTGTCTTTAGCACAATTTTCATTGTATTTTCATTAGACCATACCTCACTATTTAAAACTTCGTCACAAAAGATTTTCTTCGCCTTGTTACAATAACCTCATGAAGAAAAAGTCCCTCGTCTATTTTCAATCGGGCGGTCCGACCACAGTCATCAACTCTTCGCTTTTGGGCGTTGTCACGGAAGCCAAAAGACATCCTGAAATCGACGGCATTTTCGGCGCGATGTATGGCGTCGAAGGCTTAATCGAAGATAACCTCATCGATTTACGAAAAGAAGACCAAAGCGATCTTGATCTCTTAAAACACACGCCTGGCGCCATCCTCGGCTCGACCCGCCGCAAGATGCCGGGTATCGAAGATCCGCTGTTCGATAAAATCATCTGGACGATTCAAAAACACAACATTGGCTACATCATGGTCAACGGCGGCAACGATTCGATGGATACCTGCCACCGCCTCAGCCAATTCTTCGAGGCGAAAAAGATGGATGTCCAGGTGATGGGCATTCCGAAGACCATCGATAACGATCTCGCCTTAACCGACCATGCCTTAGGCTATCCTTCCGCCGCCAAGCACATCATCAATTTCGTTTCGATGATCGTCCAAGACGCCAAGACCTACCGCAAAGGCAAAATCATTCTGATCGAGATCATGGGTCGCGATACGGGCTGGCTCACCGCCTCGGTGGATTTGCTCCCCGATGATCGGCGACCGGACTTCATCTATCTCCCGGAAATGCATTGGGACGAAGAAAAGTTCCTTAAAGAAGTCAAAAACACCTACGAAACCCAAGGTTATATCGTCTGCGCGGTCTCCGAAGGCGTGCCGGTTCAACACATGAACGAAGGCATCGTCGATAGCTTTGGTCATAAAGCTCTTGAAGGGTGCTGCGTCAGCGTAGCCGGTCTTATTAAAGAAAAACTCGGGTATTCTTCCCGGGTCGTTGAACTCTCGATCTCCCAACGTGCCGATCCTTTGTTAGCGAGCGATGTCGATATCTCCGAAGCAATCGGTGCCGGTTGCTTCGCCGTTCAATCCGTCCTTAATGGGGCGAAAGGCAAGATGGTTTGCATCAAGCGCCTCTCCTCGATGCCGTATGAATTCGAGTTCGTCCTCGAAGATGTTGGCGAGGTCGCGAACAAGATCAAATACGTCCCGTCCGAGTTCATGATGAACGACCGGCGGATGTCCGATGAGTTCCGTGATTATCTCCGTCCTTTATTGGGCTTAGATTACGTCTATACCCAAGCGACGTTTAAGTACCAAAAAGCCAAATAGTCCCCTATTGTTAAAAGGCCTTCTTCCTCCTAAAAGAAGGCCTTTTTGTTGGGGTTATTTCATTTGGACGACCATCACGAATGACAAAATCGCAATGGTGATTCCCACCAAAACAAAGACCACGGCCAGAGGCGAAACATAATGTCGCATCTTCGGGGTTTCTTCTTTTGCTTTGGCGCGCGGAACGAATTTAACACCCGTTCCATCGTCAAAAGGATCGAGTTCATCCGTTGGAACGATTTGATGGCAATAAGGGCAGACTTGTTCACGAAGTTCGGTCTCGACGACAATAGCTTTTTTACAGCGGGGACAGGAGGCAATCGTTTTCATAAAGGAATCGGTCTACCTCCTTTTTTCGGGAAAAATAAACGCCCGACTATTCTACTAGATATCGTCTTTTCTACTACGACCTATTTTTCATCTGGAGTCAAATCGTCGGTGAATTTTTTATCTTTTTTCGGTAGAAAAAGCCCTTTTGGAAAAGGGTAAAATTTCTCATGAAGGTCATAAACAAGATCAATGTTCCCTCTTTTCTTATTCTTTTATGACTTTAAGAGTAGCCTTAAGCAAGGTATGATGAAACGAAAAAGAGGAAACGTTTATGGATAAATCGGTGCTCTACTTCCAATCTGGTGGTCCGACCGCCGTCATCAATTGTTCCCTCTATGGCGCCGTGAGCGAAACGAAGAAATACCCTGGAATTGCAGGGATTTTTGGTTCTCGTTATGGGATTGAAGGCGTGATTAACGATGACCTACTGAATTTCCGTGACCTCTCGCTCGAGGATCTTCGGGCCTTAAGAGAGATGCCTGGTGCAGCCTTAGGCAGTAGCCGCAAGAAGCTCCCCGCTGATCTCAAAGACCCGGTTTACGATCAAATTATCGCCACCCTCAATAAACATGACATCGGCTACATCCTCGTTAATGGGGGCAACGATTCGATGGATACCTGCTACCGTTTAACGGAACTTTTTAAAGCCCGTCGTCTTCCGATTCCGGTCATCGGGATTCCGAAGACCATCGACAATGATTTGGCCTTAACGGATCACGCGGTGGGCTATCCTTCCGCTGCCTTGCATATCATCAACACCACTGCGATGATCATCGATGATGCCAAAGCCTACAAGAAAGGCAAAATCGTCCTCGTGGAAATCATGGGGCGGGATACAGGCTGGCTCACCGCCGCAACCGATCTTTTGCCCGAAGGGCGTCGGCCGGATTTAATCTACATCCCCGAGATGGGATGGGACGAAGAAGAATTCTTAAAAGAAGTTCAGAAGATCTACGATAAAAAAGGTTATGCCGTCTGCGCATTCTCCGAAGGAATGCCAATCCAGCACCACAACGATTGCGGAAGCGACTCCTTTGGCCACCATCCGATGGAAGGATGCTGCATCTCGTTAGGCCACATTATCGATGAGAAACTTCATATTCCTAATCGCACCATCGAATTATCTATTCCTACCCGGGCCGATCCTTTATTGCGGAGTCCGATCGATGTCCAAGAAGCCATTGGGGTCGCTCGTTTCGCGGTGAGAAACGTCTTGCGGAATGAAACCGCCCAAGTTGTGAGCATTAAACGCGATCCCGGTAGGATTTACCATTCGACCTTTTGCCTTGTCTCCGTGAAGAAGGTCGCCGACCAAACTGTTTTCATGCCAAAAGAATATTGCGTCGACCATACCCATTTCAGCGCATCGTTCAAAAAATACCTTGAGCCATTGCTGGGCGGAAAAGTCGTCTATGACGCCTTCCAACTTTGAGTTGTTTAGTGGCGATATCTTTGCAAAAACCGCCCCAATCGAACCATTCCTTCTTTAATCTTCTCGAGCGAATACGCATAAGAAATCCGAACGTAACCTTCACCTAAAGGACCAAAGCCCGTTCCGGAAATAAAGAGTAGCTTTTCTTCTTTAAAAAGCTTATCGACGAATTGGTCGCTGGTGAGTCCTGTTTCTTTGATGCACGGGAAGACATAGAAAGCGCCTTCGGGAACAAAGCAATCGAGGTTCATCGCCTTTAAGGCCTTGATGAGATAAAGGCGTCTTTCGTTATACGCCGCCTTCATTTTCTCCGTTTCTTCTTCGCCGTCTTTTAACGCTTCAACTGCCGCGTATTGGCTAATGGTGGGCGAAGCGAGCATCGAATACTGATGGACCTTCCGCATCCGGACGATCATCTCTCTCGGGGCGGCGATATAGCCTAAGCGCCAGCCAGTCATGGCGAAGGCTTTGGAGAAGCCGCTGATGTAGATCGTTCTTTCTTTCATGCCGGGTAAAGAAGCAATCGAAACGTGTTTCTTGCCATAGGTCAGTTCAGAATAGATTTCATCACTCACGACATAGAGGTCATTTTTAATGCAAACCTCGGCTATTTTTTGCAAATCCCCCTTCTCCATGATGGCCCCAGTGGGGTTATGGGGATAGTTGAGAATCAATATTTTGCTCGCCGGCGTAATGACCTTTTCAAGGTCTTCGGGTTGAAGACGGAACTGTTTCTCCTCGCGGAGATTCACATTGACGACTTTGCCGCCGGAAAGAGCCACGACCGGAGGATAGGAGTTATAAGCCGGCTGCGGGATAATGACTTCATCGCCTTCATTAAGAAGAGCCCGGAAGGCCACATCGATCGCTTCGCTGGCGCCCACGCTGACGAGAATCTCGTCTTTTGGGTCATAGGAAAGTTCGTAATGCCGCTTGAGGTATTTGGCAATCTCTTCCCGGAGTTTGGGTAAGCCCAAATCATCGCAATAGAAGGTATAGCCATTCTGGATCGCTTCAACGCCTGCTTGTTTGATGGCCCAGGGGGTTTCAAAGTCCGGTTCGCCAACGCTTAAAGACACCACACCTTCTTTGCGGACTTCCGCAAAGTCGATTTTAATCTTCGGTGGCTCGATCGCATCAACCTTCGTTGAGAATAAAGGACTTTTCATAGTAAGCGTTCAATCCGTTTATCGTCTTCTTCTTGATCCATGATGATCTTATGGTCTTTGTACTTACGGAGAATGAAGTGAGTCGCGGTTGAGGAGATGCTCGGAAGAGTTGCGAGTTTCTCAAAGACAAAGGCGGAGATCTCTTTCATCGTCTTCCGTTCGAGCATCACGGCGAAATCGTAGCCGCCCGACATCAAATAAACGGCGGAGACTTCATCGAACTTCGAAATCTCGTGGGCGATCTTATCAAAGCCAATCCCCTTTTGGGGCGTGACTTTCACTTCGATGAGGGCGGACGCTTTTTCTTCAGCGACCTTGTCCCAATCGATGACAGCTTGGTAGCCAAGGATCAAGCCTTGGGCTTTGACCTTCTCCACCATGGCTTTGGTTTTTTCAGGGGTGAGTCCTAATAAAGAGGCGAGTTCATCCGTCGGCAAAGTGGAGTCTTTTTCCAAGAGCTCCAAGAGTTTTTCGTTGTCTTTGGTTTCCATAGTAAGGAAATTATGGCACGAGTCCCTACAAAGGAAAGCAAAAAGAAGGCAGGGAAGTCGTTAGAAGTTTTCAAAAGAATTAGCGAAGGGTCGGATAAACTCCGTTAATCACGTCTAGGTTCTCAAAAACCCAAACGTCTTCGCTCCAACCCAATTTTTCCGTATAGAAAGCTTTGTCGTTAAGCTGATCGACCGTGCATGAAGTCCCAAAAGTAGCCGGGTCTTCGAGAGTATATGAATTGACACAGTTGGTCGTACTGTTCAAAGCCCCAGCGATTCTTGTCAAAGAAACGCAGGAAGTAATGTCTCCGTATTCGCCAGTGATGCCACCGCCCCAACCGCCATGGAGAATTTGACCGAAATTGGCGCATTTGAGACTTCCATACGAACGACCGCCAATACCACCAGTGTCTTGCGTGCCAGCAATTGTTCCCGTATTCACGCAGTTTACCGCGGAAGAACCATCGCCATAGATCCCACCGACATCTGACCCACCCGTAACATTACCGTAGTTACCGCAGCGTTCCATTCCGCCATAACTTCCAGAGAGACCGCCAGTTCGATTTCCACCGTTAATCGCCCCATAATTAGCGCACTTGGATAAGTGAGCGTTATTGCCGGCTCCACAGATTCCGCCGGTATCCGAAACACCAACGATATTCGCACGATTCACGCAAGAAGAGACAACGGTGTCCGACGATTGAATCGTTCCGAATAGACCACCAACATAGTTTCCCGTATCGTAAGAATTTTTAAATGAGACCCGTGAACCTGCCCCGACTTCGATGTCCTTGGCCAAGAGATTATTGGCCACCGCAGCAACCAGGCCGAGTTGAAGTGAAAAATGATTGGTATCATCCGAAGCGACTTCTACGAGAAAGGCCGCATCGTCAATCGTCAAATTCTTGATCACGCCGTTGGCTTCAGAAAATAAGCCAAGTTTAAGATTGTTACTCTTGACGGTCGAAATATAAGACATATTCGTTATCTTGTGTTTGGCACCATCAAAGACGCCATCAAAGGCATTGCCCGCCCACTCGCTGCCGCTCAGGTCAATATCATTAGCTAACTGATAAGAGAAGCCTTCATTCATCGTTTTTAAGCCTGCCGAGTCGGTGATCGAATGCGTTTCACTGCCGTGGACCGTGTAAATCCCGGCAATCAGAGTTGCAGAGATTGTCTTGCTTACTCCGGCCCGGGTATAGGTTATTTCGCTTAAGGAGAGCGAATTTCGGCTTCCAGGGTTTAAGGTCAAACCTAAAGATTCCGTTGTGAAATAATAATGTTCGTCATCGACTTTCGTTGGGTTCGAATAGACACTACCATTGAGGGTCAAACTGTTAATCGGATAACCCGTCTTGTTGGCAAAGCTAACCATCAGAAGCGCATTCTCGTTCTCAAATTTCCAATCAATCGGCTCATAGGCAGAATTGACGAAATCCAAAGAAAGCGCAGTCAAATTGCCATAGATGAAGACGCTGGCTTCATTGTGAGCTGATACGTCGATGGAATACTCCGTTTCGTTCAGTTCAGCGACGAGTTCGGTAATTTGGAGCGTGGTGTCGCCACCGGCGAATTGGCCATTGTTAGTGATCTCGGCATAAATCCTACTCTTCGTCGAGGCGGAAGAAACCGGATAGGATTGACCATTGACCTTAACGGATTTGATTACCCCATTTGAAGGATTCTCGAGATTGGCTTGTAAATAGATGGTCTCGCCTTCGGAAACAGCGGAGGTATTAGCTATCGTCGTGCTCGTCAAAGCGAAATGGGGAGCCGTTTTGAAAGCGTAAGAATACGATCCTTCGTGAATGGCCTCGCCATCATTGAGATCATAGGTGTAATAAATAAGAGCCGTATAATCGGTATAAGCGGCCAAATCGGTGAACGTTAAGGAATCGCCAGCGATTGTCGTTAATAAGGTTGTTCCTTGATAAAGTTCAATTTTGCTAATCGATCCCGTCTTGTCGGGGTCGGTAAGGCTAAGGGTCGCCGAAAATGTCGTCTCGCCTCTCTTGGGATCTGAAACCGAAAGTTCCGGAGCCACTTTGGCAACCGTGCTAACCGCTTTTTCGGTTGAGTAGCTGGCTTTACCCGAGCCATCCGACAGATCGCAAGAATACGAAACTCTCACCGTATAAGAGTTATTAGAAAGCAATCCTTCAAATTTCCCGGTCAAAGAGGCATCGTTGGTTTGAACAACAGCCGCATCTTTCACCAGCTCGACTTTTTCAATCGTTCCGGTCGCGTCCGCATCATCAAAGGTAATTTCATAAGCTACCCCGCTTTGACCCGGAGTCAGCGAAGAAATCGTAATGGTCGGGGCGACCTTTTCAAGGGTTTTAACGTCGGATTGAACTGCCCAATCCGTTAACGAAACGCCATTGTCTTCATAGGTGAAATCAACATAAAGGTTATACGAGTGATTAGAAAGAAGTTTTGAGAAAGAACGGACATCCGAACCACCCTTTTCGACCAATTTGTTTGTCGAAGCATCATAAAGCGAAACCGCGCTGATGCTGCCGACTGAACCGATCTTTTTAACGTCGAAAGTGATGGTTTCTTTCCCCGCCACAACGTTCTCGAATTGGAAAGCATCCCCGGTAATGAAATCGCTTGTGAAAAGCCATTCGCCATGCAAGTCCCGACCATCGGCCAAATCAAACGAGGTCGCAATGCCATATTGGTATTTTTTCGACATCGAAAGATTTTTGAATTGAATGAGGTTCGATCCGACTTTCAAGTCTTGTTGATCAATGATGGTCTCACCATCAGAAAGGTAAGCATTAACCGGGTTCGCCCCGATGAGACCGGCAGCATCGCTGATCTCAAAAGTGAAATCCGCACTCGTAGAAGACACCGTGCTCGCGGAAACGACACAAGTCGGAGCGGTTGAATAGGCGATACCAGCCTGAATCGTCTGATTTCCGCCCATTTTCACATCTTTAATGTCGGTTCCATCAATGTATTTCACCGCATCAATCGTGTAAGAAATATAGCCGGAAGTACTCGGTGCGGTCATCGAAAGAAGAATGGATTCCATCGTCGAGCCGGCCTCAAACATATAGTTCGCATATTTCTTGCCGTTTAACGTGAAAGATTGAATTTCATAATCTTTAGGATTATCAAAATGAACGTTAATCGTGAAGACTTCCAAAGGCGCTACATAGTATTTGACCTCGCTCCCGGAGCTCACTTTAAGATCAACTAAACTCTTAATATCGTTTTTCAGCGTTTGATTATGACCGGCGTGACCATCTTCCTCAGAAGGCGTTCCGCTTTCATTTTCCGCAGCCAAATGGGCGTTTCTTAATCCTTTTCGTCCTTGGAGGTTTCCATTCTTTTTAACAATGGTCATTCCTTGATAAACTGGAGCATCTTCTACGATAAGACTTGAGGAGGCGGACGAAACTAAAGAACTGGAACTATTGCCAGAAGATGCGGAAGGAACAACGGCTACGCAAGAACTTAAACCTAGCATTCCGCTGGCCACGACGACAAGAAATATGGTTTTGTTTTTCATAAAAACGCCTCTTTAATTAGTTGTACTTTATCACCTATAGGCATCAAATTAAGATATTGAATGTAAGGAAATGGAAATCCTTGCTCGCCATAGACAAATCTGGAAGATTTCATCGCCTTTTTAAGTATCTACTTCTGATACTCATAAAACATTTATTGAAGATAAGCCGAAATGCGGTATAAATCTTTCTAAGAGTCCAAAGGGGGACGATCGTTATGTCATTTTTAGAGGATTTCGCAAAGACGCATGCGGGCGAAAAAGAATTTTTGACCGCCGTGCTTGAAGTCGGCCATTCGTTAGAGCCCTTATTCGAACGTCATCCGGAATATGTTCCGTATTTTAAGGAATTGCTGGAGCCAGAAAGGGTGATCCATTTCGACGTGAAATGGGTGGATGATGCGGGTAAAGAAAGAGTGAATCAAGGCTACCGGGTTCAATGGTGCAACGCGATTGGCCCATATAAAGGTGGTCTTCGTTTCCATCCGTCCGTGAACCTTTCGATTTTGAAGATGCTCGCGTTTGAACAGACCTTTAAGAACGCCTTAACCGGCCTACCGATGGGCGGCGGCAAAGGAGGATCGGATTTTGACCCTAAAGGCAAGAGCGAGGCCGAAGTGGAACGTTTCTGCCGCGCCTTCATGGATCAACTTTACCCCTATATCGGCATTGATTCGGATGTCCCAGCCGGCGATATTGGCGTCGGCGGGCGAGAAATCACCTACATGTATGACGAATACAAAAAGAAATCCGGCAAGGATGACGGCGCTTTAACCGGCAAGTCCTTAAAGGATGGCGGCTCAATCCTCCGCCCGGAGGCTACGGGCTATGGCTTATGCTATTACACCGAAGCGTTACTCAAGGATCAATTCAAGACGAGTTTTAAAGGTAAGCGAGTCCTGATCTCGGGCAGCGGCAACGTCGCCACTTTCGCTTGCGAGAAAGCCCAGCAATTAGGGGCAAAGGTTTTAACGATGTCCGATTCCTCGAGTGCGATTTATGACCCCGATGGCATCGATTTAAAAGCCGTACGCGCGATTAAGGAAGGCCATCGCGGAAGAATCCACGAATACCTCGAATCGCATCCTAAAGCCCAGGAAATGGCGTCTGGCGCCATTTGGGGCATCCCCTGCGATATCGCTCTTCCCTGCGCGACCCAATTCGAAATCAAAGAAGCCGATGCGGATAAACTCATTCAAAATGGTTGCCTCGCCGTCTGCGAAGGCTCCAATATGTCCACGGAAGTCAAAGCGGCCCAGAAGCTTATTGCCGCGGGTGTGGGCTATGCCCCAGGCAAAGCCAGCAATGCCGGCGGCGTGACCGTCTCGGGTTTCGAGATGGCGCAAAACCGGACGGGCGAGCATTGGAGTTACGAGCAAGTCGATAAACTCTTAAAGCAGACGATGGAAGCCATCTATCATGATGCCGAACGCCTCGCGACAAGTCCAAAAGAAAAGAAGGATCTCATCACCCTCTCCAATGAGAGTGCGTTCCTTCGGGTCATGTCGGCGAAAAAGGCTAAAGCCAAATAAAGATTTTTCTTAGCAATAAAAGTTGACGATAAGTTCGCTCATTTCAATCAAAGGGATTTCTGCAAGGATATCGCTGCTATTTCCAGTGGCTTGATAAACGATATGCACGTGGTTAGCCTCTGAGGGGGCATTACCAGACATCGTCGATAAAGTTCCTAAGGCCGTTCCTTGTTCTTGGTCATACGTATTGGCGTAGAACGTCATCGTAGACGTGATGTTTTGAACATAGGCAGAATCCCCTTTAAAAGAGACCGTATCCAAGTTGTTCGCATAGACGTCGATAGCGATGGCGACTACGCTTTCTTTTGCTGTGCCTTTGGAAGCGATGATCTCGGTGGTTGAACCAGAAAGATAATCCCGAGTCCCAACTCCTGAAGTCACCAGCATTAAATAACCTCCGGGATTTAATGTTAACGAAGCGTCTTCAATCCGGTGCACCCCGTCTTCAGTCGGACGGAAAGTTGTCCCGGGTCTCAGGATCAGGGTATGGAGGCTGGTGAACCAAGCATCAACCTGAGGGCTTTCTTGTTTAGCGGAATAGAAAAGAAGGACCGCTAAAAGAACGGGCAATAAAGAAGCCACAGTCAGGAAGCCCTTCTTCGTCTTTGCTCTCATTGACCCCTCCAACTCTCTTTTCAATATAGGCTACCTCCGAAACCATCACAAGAATAAGAAGGATAGAAAAAACAAAAAGCTCATTTAGAAGACTTCATTTTGGTGCATCCTACTTTTTCTTTGATTCAAGATAATAACGAACTGCGGAAACGATTTCGCTATTTAGGGATTTGTTTTCTTCTTCAGCCAGTTGATTAAGTTTTCGGTGATCTTCGGGATCAATTCGAATGTTAAAGGAACCGGAATAAACCTTATCAGGATCTTTGCCCGCCAATTTGCAGGATTTTAGATAGCCATCAACAGAATCGTGAAACGCTTGCTCGATGTCGCCACAATTTTCCGAAGAGAAAACGACAAGATCTTTAATCCCCTCAATCTCCCCTACAAGTTTCTTTTCCTCGGGATCGAATTCCACCTTTGCGGTATAACCCTTATAAACTAACTTATTCATTTAATTACCTCTGCGTTTGTTGACGAGGCACTCTCCATCTATGACGTGGGACCTCGTGGGCCTTTTCTCTTTTGCAACTAAAGTTTAGTTGCATAATGATATTATTCGGAAAACCCTAAGGTATCAAGCCCTTTTTAAGGGCATTCAAAAAACAACGTCAGGAAAAATCCTTTTCTTGTTTCTCAATGTCTTAGCTTCGAGTCTTAAAACCCTGCTAATTCGTTAATTTGAAGGGTTAATTCGAATTTTTGATAGATTTTATATGAATATTTGGAATTAAGGCGCCAAAAACGTCTTTTAGCGGCCCAAAAACAAGAATTAAAATAAAAGTCTATAGATATTGAAAAAATAACAGGATATCGAAAATCTTTTTATTTCACCGTTTGGTAGTAACGATTGGAAACGCCCTTCCAATCAACGCGTTTTCCCGTAGAATCATCGACAATGCCATAGCCTCGTTCGCTATGGGCTTTGCAGATTTCGCAACGGACAATGTGATAAGAACGACCATCGATGGTAAACGCGCCGTTGGCATCGGCTTTGTCGTGATTGTTCACCCAATGGACCGGTTCAAGGTTGTTGAGGAAATCGGCGTCTTCCGGCTTAGCAAAATCACTGCGGGGCCGAATATGATCAAGATCCCAGCCATAGGAATAGGTTTTGCCATCGGGTCTTTGTCTCATTTTTTCGTGATCGCCATAATCGGAACGACAAATATACGTTCCATAGCAATCCAGAACATACTCTTGACTGGACCCATAAACATCATCCCAAATTCTTAAGGCTAAATCGCGATTAATGTCCATAAGATCCCCCTAGAGCGATATAGGCTTCGCGCTTTCCCAATTGAATGGGCATAGACTCCGATAAAGTATTCGTGGCCAAATAGCGAAAAAACTCATGGCCTTCTTTGGTTAAAGAATATTTTTTGGTATTGCCAAGCCGTTCAAAAGCGACAAAACCAAAAGGACCCAAGGCATTCATGGCCCGCGTCAATTGGCTTTTATACATCTGATTTTCTTTGGCCAAAGCGTCGTGGGTCATCGGGCCATTCGTTTCCAAAGTCCGGACAAGAGATTCAATGTGTTTCTCTCGAGATTTTGCTGCCCGATAGAGCGCGACTTTTTCATCGACCAATTCTGCCGTTTCAACGTTGCTGAATTGTTTCGAAAGGAAAAGAGACAACGAGGAAGAATATTCATCAGCGAGAACGTTGACTTCCGTAAGTGTTTCGTGCGGAAGCAGTGTTTGATCATCTGCAGTAATAGCACTCATAATGAATCTCCTTCCCTTAAGGAATAATTGATTGTTCGCATTTGTTCACATTCCTTACCTTTATCTTAACCGCCAAGTGTCAAATGTCAATGGTGATGCGCCGGCCGGAGCAACTCTTTGCGCAATCGCGTTTTTCACAAGGCCCAAAATCTTTTTCTTTCACTGCGCTCCGCTTCAATTTCTTCGCAGGCACAAAGACTTTGGCTTGTTGTTTCTTGCCGAAGCAAGCGTTAACCAAACAAACCGTTGTATGGCACTCTTTGGCGATGCTATCCAAATCCCGCTCAATCTCAAAAGAGGGCGAATAGGCAATAACGATCATCAAGTCCAAATAAAGACAGGAAGTAATGTTATCAATTACCGCTCTTTCGAGAGCATCTTTGCAGATAAATACCGCCACTCGGCCAAGTCCTTTCACCTCAAGAATAGAAATTGAGGTAGGAGGACGATCATCAAAAGCGATTCCTTCGATATAAAAATCTTTGGGCTGGCCAGGCTCGTAACGGAAACGCGTAAATTTGGATTGGCTTAAGACAACCTTGCCAAGATGGTCTAAAACAAAAGACCGATTGGATTTGTCTTTCCAAACGCTGCCCGCCACGATGAGAACATGAGAGGACAAACAAGCTTGACTTAATATCTCTTGGCCGGCAGCGATGCTCTCTTTTGTTAAAGACATTTCCGGAAAAATAACCAAATCCGGATGGCTGTCGATCGCTTTTAAAAAAGAAGAGCGATAACGGGTGAGGTAATCCGAAGAAGTTTTCGCATCCTTGATAGAAAACTCATGGTGCTTGTCATCGAGTACAATCTCAAAATATTCACTGAGATTGTCATTGAAAAATGGGACGGCCACGACATGAAGGCTGGCTTTATTGGTAAGGATGTTGAAGTAAGGGCTGCTCCCTTCGTAATTCAGCGAAGAAAAAGACGGCGAAATCAACAGTTTATCCCGTCGTACGATGGAGAAAAAAGAAAAGGCATCTTCTGGTTTTGTCCGGTTATGGATATCGCGAAGATCGCCTTTGGTCTCCCAATAATACGAAAGACGATTACCCTGCATCGGAAGGACCAGCGTCTTCTCGGTAAAAAGAGAACTGAGAAGCCCGCTTTTCTTTGAGGCAATCTCATCAAAAGGACCAACATCATTCACCGCCGAAAGAAGACTATACAGAAAAAGGCGTTTGCCTTCTTCTGAGGTTTGTTGCTGAAAGGCTGAATCTAAAAAAGAAAAATTGGGATGAGAAACATCAACGCTAGCAAGGCCTTTATAAAGAAGCTGATGAATCTCATCATCCGCGGAGACATTCTCCGTGGATTTGATCTGATCATACAAATCATAGGCAATCGCGATAACGTCGCCGAAGTCTTGGGCATTAGAGAAATCCATATGAGGCCCCCTATAAAATAATTATCCCACACCACCATTGGCCCGGAATGGTGTTTTGACAATCTAACAAACAATAGAATAACCAATATAAGATAAAGAAATAGTTAGCAAAAGAAAAGATTAGAGTTTTCGATTCATAAAACCATTTTTATCACTAAAGAAAAAACCTCCGTTGCCGTAGCTGCACCACGATAAATTGTTTGACGTGAACCGGGGGCAGCGCCATTAAGCGGAACCTGGAAATTGTTGGGCTCTAGCAGCAAAAACAAAATATCCTCGGCTTGGCTATCCAATCATTCCGGGATAAGTTCAGAATAAGTTTCTATTGACCACTTTCCCGAAGGAAGTCCTGACTTGACGCAAACCTTTTTATAAAGAGTTTTTAAATCGTCAAAAAACTTGGCCATTTCCCCACGGTTGTTCGAATCAGCCATCCAAAATTCAAAAATATATTCGAAAAAATCAAGATGATCATTAAAAATCGCCTTAGCAGAAACTCTATCGACATTCTTAACGATATCCTCATATGTTGCGTGATCCTTGTCCGCACAAGAAGAAGCCGAACGAATTTTAGCATCAACTTCATCCAAATAGTAAACTTTACTAAATCCCGCTTCAACAAGGCTTTGTCCTTCCCAAAAGGAATCATCGTTTTCAAAAAGAGAACGGGCATAAAGAAACAACATTCTTTCAGGAGAGTTTTTCCCTGGCAAACTAATAATACAAGAAGAAATGTCACCATTATTATCACCATCTAAAACACAAGCCCAACCAACTAATTTTGTATTTAAAACCTTATCCTTAAAAAGACAGCGAAGTTCCCCACATCCGATGCGAGTCCCAACGAGGTAAATATGTTTGGCCACCCAAGCAAGGCCTTCATTACGATCAGACCAAGAATCAAGAATGGCTTGAAGCATCCAGCGCGCTTCATCGTCTTCAAGGAGGAAGGGTATCTTTTTATCTGCAAGAATCTGTTCGGTAGTTTTTTCTTCCAAATGGGCTTCGATTTGATACCATTCGGGATGATCAAGCAAAGACACTTTGTTGACGTTGTCGATTAAATAAATGATATTGCCTTTCGCTTGATTGACATATCGAAGTAACGTGGCGCTTTGAGTCGTAAAAATAACTTGAATTTTATAAGCGGAAGAATACTCCTCGAGAAGATTAAGAAGTTTTCTTTGAAAGGTTGGGTGAAGGGTGGAATCCAACTCATCTATGAGAAGAACGCTAACAACAGAAGGCGTTTTATCGACAAGCGAATCGTAATAATATTTCAAAGAAACCAAGGATGTAAGTATTACACTAAGGTTGTCCTCACCGGCAGAAATTGTATTCGAATCAATCCCAGGCGTTTTTGTAGTAAACTCAATTCTTTTTTTAAGTTTTGCCATGGTTACCGGCGTTTCAAAAGTGAGATCATATTGAACAAATTTGCTAAAAAGTCGTTTTAACTCAACCTGATATTCGTCGGGCAATTTCGCAGTACGAGTCCTGGCCTCATTAGGAAGTTCGCCGCAAGGCAAAAGCCTTGGGAGTCCAAGATAAACAACAGGGCAGTAAGGTAAAGACTCTTGGTTACCTTTTTTGTAATAGGGTTTTAAGGCAAAACGACAATCGATGTGAGAGTTATGACGACGAAAAGGAAAAATTGCGTTGTTTATATAAGTAATAGAAAACAAAGTTCCTTTAACGTCGGCACCAGGATTGGTATATTTTCGATCGCCTTTTACCATGCTTTCAATTTTAGGATTAAGCTGCGAATTAACGGCTTTTAAATATTTGAGACACTTTGAATCTGAAACCAAGGAACTGTTATTGGGAACGGCTTGAAAAGAATTCCCGATAATATAAAGAAGCGATGATTTACAAGTCCCGTTGGTACCGGCAATAGCGTTTAAACCGGTTGAGAACCCAATAGAAATATCGATAAGTTTACGATAATGAACAAAATCTATTTGTTTAATCATCTTTATGCCGACCCCCAATAAAATATAATTAATTATCTCTCAAAATAGGCGATGCTGCTACAAAAGCAAAAAATTGACACCAAAAGATGTAAGACGACTGACGCAGGAGGAAGGCATTTTTGCAAAAAAGCCACTACACTCCCGGGACATTTATAAAAGGCAAAGCGAAGAATAAAGTGATACATTATTGAGATGAGGTATAAATATGGAAAAGGCATCTTTAAAAGAAATCGATATTTCCTTGTTGCACTTTGATTTGCAAAACCCTCGCTTCATGGGGACGGTAAAAAATGATCAGGAAGCTAGCCGAAAACTATTCGAGGACGGAGGCGCCAAAGACTGCTATGACTCCTTTAAGGCTAAAGGCTTTTTACAGATGGGAGAGTCGTTATTCGTCATAAAAGAACCAGGGCGGGAAGAGAAATACACGGTTCTAGAAGGAAACTGTCGCCTCGCTGGAGCTCAGGAATACAACAAGCAAGCCTCGGCAGAATCTCAGATAACAACATTTTCCTGCCTTTTATTTCAAGATAGAGATGCGGCCGCGCCTTCAATAGCTCAAAGACATATCTCTGGAAATAAAAAATGGCCTGCCTTACAAAAGAAATATTACTACGCTCATCCGTTTTTGGACCAAGGCAAAAGCATCAAGGACATTGCGGCCACTAATCAAGTCACCGAAGGCGAAGTGAGAAAAGAAATCGAAGGCTATCTAGCCATCAAAACCGTTATCGATGGTTATAACAAAAAGGAGACCGACACAACCAAACAAATTAACCTTGGGGAAAAATACGGAAATGCAGATTTCATTGGCGGCCGTATCTTCAATGCCTTATCCAGCGATTTAGGCCTTGGATTCGATAAAAAGACCTTAGAAATCACTGCGCAGGGGAAGGCCCTAAAGGACGAAGCGGCCCTTAAAGACAAATTTGACCAAGTCGCTTATGTCGTCGTCTCACATATTCAAAACGACACATTAAACACCCGTGTGTTTAATCAGAAAAAAGATTGGAAGAAAATAAAGTCTTCGCTTCTCCCAGACGTTGGAAAGGCTATTGATGATTTCGTCATAACCCAAAAAAGTAAATCAAAGGCCCAGTCGCCTGCTGGTGTCTCTAAGTTTCCTCTTTTCGAAAAGAAAAAGGGGAAAACAAGCGATCAACACACCATGCTAGAAAAAGAAATGGTTTTGGCCCCTGGACATCACCCCCATTATCCTAAAGCTGAACAAATTATCGATGAGATATCCAATATGCCCATGGAAATTTACCACTATGGATCGCTTTATTTATTTCGTCAACTCCTTGATATCTCTCTCCATTGCTATTCAGAGGAAGGCGGAAAGACAATTAATCCAGCCAGCAAAAAGCCTTATTCCTACGTCGAAAATGCACTTGAAAGCACCGCTAAAGGCGCGTTAAACCACCTCCATGGTTTGAAAAAGATTAACGACAAAGACGAAAGGGCTATGGCAAAGAGCATTGAAAAAATTGTAGGCGGCTTTAACGCAATCGTCCACGACGGAACGAACGGGATAGACTTCAGTTCGTTTTACGAGGCTTGTTACGATTTAATTCCGTTTATTCGCAATCTTCTTTCAGATTGAATCATTCTTCTACAAAGAGTTGGTTGTAAAACATCAACTCTTTTTCTTTGCGCTTTGTTTCCACTGTGTAATTGATTGGAATCTCAATATGTTGGAAACCGCGATATAAATATTGAATTTCATCGCAAACATCATAAGTTAAAATCCATTTTTCATAAAACAGATTATTCATGATTGAATGCGACAAATTTTTGTGCCCATCCTCGCCGTAATAATTCCGATAAAGTTGTTTCCCTTTTTTGTAATATGGAGGGTCAATAAACCAAAATGATTTGGATAACCCTTTTCGCTTTTCAATAAAATCACAGGCTTCGAGGCAATCTAAATCAATCTGATCTCGATGTGCATATATGAAATTGATTTTCTCCTCGAGCTTCTTCTTGTTGAAACGACAATCTATTTTATAATTCCCAGATTGATCCAATCCCCCAATCGGATCTGCAAAGATGATTCCGGATCGATTTGTCCGATTTAAAAAGAAAGCCGCAAATCCAAGTTCGAAAGAAGGCTTACATCCAGAATAAATCTTCCTTTGCTTGTTCCATTCGTTGATTGTTACGGGCGTTTCTTCTATTTTTTGAATAAACAAAGGGGCGGCATTAAGCACATCATTCCAAAAAGAGAAAATCGCAGGGTCCTTATCATTCAAAATAATTTTGGATACTTTTTTATCGGCCAAAAGCCGAAGAGCGACGCCAGATCCGCCCGCAAAGGGCTCTAAATATGTATAATCCTGCCCAATGTCGTTATCAGTAAAAATATCAACAAGTTTTGGATAAAATTGCGTTTTCCCACCAGGATATCGCAAAGGAGACAAGGTCGCTGGCATATTAGTATTATTTCATTTATCAAGACATTTTGATATCTTTTTGTTACTTTGATCTGGCTAAGCAAAAAAGAAACCACGAAAAACGATAAAATTAAATATTTTCCAGTCGTTTTGACCATATTTTAATACAGCGATTATCTATTTCGAGAACGCGTATAAAGGTTCGCTACAAAAAACGGAATGTGAAAAAACAAAAAGTCCTCAAAAATTTAAAAACTGAAGCTTCATTTAGCCCTGAATAAGCTTTTTAACTCATCTACGGTCGGATATGTTCCGTCGGCTTTTTTTCGGTGAAGCATCGCGTGGCAATTTGGACAAACCGGAATAAGGTCCTTTGAAGGATCTACTTCATAACCTTTTCCTATCTGGTTTAATGGAACAATATGATGAACATGAATGAAGCGGCTCCCCAGTTGGCCATAGACTTTTTCAAAATCAAATCCGCAAATGGAACAACGACAACCTTTTAAGGCGATGCAAGCGCTCCTAGCATCGGGGTTCCGCTCGTATTTATTTACAAAAACTTTTATGACCGCCCCCTCCGGATAAGAACCTTGAATAGCCTCGTCTGGATAATCGATTGGCAAATTTGAATCAAAAGCCTCGTCGAGGAAGATGAGAAGTTTTTTATTATTTCCAATGCGCCTAGCCCTTTGTATTTGGCCTTTGACACCAAATTCATGAAGAATAGCCATTGATATCTTTGTTTTTGGTTTCTCAGGAAGAGGAACTAGCCTCGTGAAATATGCTTTTTTTCTTTTCTCGAAGAGGGCTGGTTTTCTCCAAAATTCCGAATCATTAATTGCTTTTTCAAATGGAATGTTGACTTGGGCAACGACAAGTTTAAAAGCAACTATTGAGGCGGGGGCGGTTAAATACAAATAAACAATATCGCCAATTTTGTATCTTGCTTGCTGGGCCCAATCCACCATCCCGTTTTTCTTAAAACTGCCAAAATGATCATAACAACTTTCGTTAGCCGGAAGGATCCAAATCATAAGTTTAGTTTACACTAAGCGTTCCTCGTTTGATGAAAAAAATGCAATCACAGTGGTTTGTCCTCGCTCGTTTGAACTGACAAGCCAAGTACAATCCCATTCGGCAAAAACACCATCGTCTTGCCAAAATGCTTCTAGGTTATATTTTTCTATCCTGAATAAAGCCGCAAGAGCAAAAGACGCTTCATCTACGAGACGAAAAGGGAGGCCGTCCTTCGCCTCCCTAAGAAACTAAAACACTTTATTTACTATCGTTTTTAATTCCGAGCACATCGAGCAGTGTCTTGTATGCTAGTTGGCGATTGCCTGCCTTTTTACTGGAGAACGTTCCATGCCAGTAATCAGAAAGCTCTTTGACACGAACCTCAACATACCAGACGAGATTGCCGTCTTCGTCTCTTCGCTCTTCGCCGATGTATTGGGGTTCAGAGATAAAACCATGTTGGTAAAGCTGATTTAACTGGCTAATGGCATTTTCTTCGCTGGGGTTCTTGACGATATCGTTAGGATCCGCTAGAAGTCCGTTCTCATCAAGATAGTCCAACACCGCATCCGCCACAGCCATCCTTGCTTTGGTCTTGCTGGATGCGACTTCTGAAAACGCTTGATTGATCCCAGGAACGACAAGGGAACACACCTGATCCCAGCCAGAAGCGCCAAGGCCGCTCCTGAACTGGTAGGAGGGAATGCCAAACCCTTTCCGTTGAAACCATTCTTGAAGTTGGGAGACGGAGTTCTCGTCAGCATCGAAGCCCTCGTTCAAATAGAATTCCGGATCCAGCATTCCTAACGCCACGCTCTCAAGGGCTTTCTCGTTGTAATTGGAGTCGATAGCCACCGCCCCAAGTATCGCCTCAAAGGTATCTTCTTTGACAGAGATGTCTTCCTCGGCGTGGGCTTTGATATCCCCTTTGCCCATAATCAGGTATTGGCCTAAATTGAGGATATCCGCCCGCTGGGCGAGTATCGCCTTGCAAACGAGCTTCTTGCGAATCTCAGTGAGCTCAGCCTCGTTAAACTTGCTTTCGAATTCCTTGTCTTTGTTGATATACCCATACCAGGTAGGCATCTTCTTAGTAACAACGTAGCCTAAGACCTCGTCGCCGAAGAACTCGAGCACCTCGTTGTCCTGACCTCCATTTTCACTCGAATAAGACTTCCGAATGAAGGCTTGCTCCAAAAGCGTCCGATTGGAGAAATGATAACCGATCGTCTCTTCGATCTCTTCATATTGTTCTGATGTCATGTGTAAAACACTCCTTTATCTAGGAGCGAGGTTCCATCACAAAAGCGGTTAGAAAACCGCTCCGGCTAATCTATTGCGCTTAAATCTTTATTTTTCAGATGACGTTAGGACGTAACGGCAAATGAATCAGAAGTTTTAAGGGCACGATTTGGAATCGCGTTCCTATTGATTAATATAATACCGTTTTGTCATCTCAGCAACTTGATGGGCTTGGAACGTTCTTAATGGGCAATTAGGAATAAAAGCAAATGAATCCTCGCTTACGATTCAGAAAAAATCTTTTAAGGCAACTGATTTCGTGTGTCAAAGATACTTTTGAATATAAGAAGTGATTTGACCAAACACAGCAATGAGAAGAAACTTAAAAGGAGTAAAAATTATGCCAACAAACATCTCATTTCAAAGTACCATAGAAAGGTTAGACCAATTCATCACAGCGGATGCTGCAGCAATTAAAACAAAGATAGAAGAATTTAAACACTCAGAGCCACCTCTGGTTTCATCATTCGACTCTTATGCTTTCGATACGATCATTAAATTATCAAAAGACCCCGAGAAGGGGACTCAGGAATACAAAGCGCTCAGCCGAAAATCCGGAATCTATATCTTCATGATAAAAACGCCTTGTGAAACAAATAAAAATCTAAATGATGTGCGCTTGGGAGCACCGTTCGCGGATCGTTATCAAACGCATTTCGAGAAAAATCAAATTTTGTATATTGGCTCAGCACAATCCCTGTTGAATCGAATGCACGCCCATTTTTGCAAAGATACGCCATATTCGAAGACAGGGTCTTTAAAGTTGGGCTCGGATAATCGAAAATTCCTTCTTGGGCACGTTGTCGTATATGCTTTTTGCATCCGAAATGAAGATAGGGATTATTATCCTTTCTTTGGGCGCGTAACTGAAAAGGCCTTGCATAACAAAATCAATTGCCTTGCAGGCAACAAATAGCCAAAAAAAGAAACTATCCGTCGATATATGTCAATATTTGAAAATTCGTTCGTTTCCATACCGAAACGTTTGTTGTCAGACTAGATTCAAGAGGGACCAACCATATAGTTTTATCTTAAATGCGAATCCGATTGGCCTGCACTGTCAAAAGGCAAAGCTCAAACTGATCCAAAAATTGCCAGCGACTTTTTCCTGTGTCATTAATCATTATTAAATCTATTTACAAAGTTCAAGTTTTTCTTGGAGTTTTCCACCGATTACGCTATTGGGATCCGGACTGTCCCCGGTCCATGGGTCTAGAACTAACTCATTGGTTCCCCATTGATAAACCTGATGGTAATATTGAATCTCACCATCTTCCTCAAAACAATCGATAACGACTGTTACAGAAAAAATCTCGCCTGCATGAATACCGCTCTTGTAACGATATTTGTAATCGTAATGAGTCGACATGGATGGAATTTCTTTCCTCATATTTTCTCCAATCATTTAATTACAACCATTTATAAAAGAAAACCTAAGAAAAATTAGACAACTCTAAAATCGGCCGCGAAATCAATGCTTTCAGTTATTCGACAGGTGAAACGAGATTCTTCTTGCTTTGTTCTATTGATTGCTTAATTTGCTCAGTAATAGCTTTTTGATACTCTGAATAGTCAACCAAAAGTGAAGCCGTAAAATTATCAGAACCAAGTGGAGATATCGCTTTAAGCAAAGAATCAACTGCGTTTAGAAATAAGTTGATTGAAACTATTGACTGCTTCAACCGTTCATCTAATTTGGTCGAAGTAATATAGGGAGAAATGGCGCTTTCCTCTTTTTTTGTTTTTAAAGACAAATCCCGATAAACAGGGCGGGCGTTATTTATTATGTTGTTTGTATTTTCCCAAAAAGGAATTTGCTTTTCAAACATAGCAATCAAACATCGAGAAGAATCATAAATATCGCTGCAATTTTTAAAAATATCAGTAATTTCTTTCTTGTCCTGATCAAAACCCAAATTAACATCACGACCTGCCGCAATAAATTCTTGCTTGCCGGTGTTATCGCCGATGTTTTGAAATCCACTGCCATTCTTCGCGACGATATGGTGACTTCGATCGGAAATCCACAAATTGATCGTTAATGGAAACGAGAAAACAAACTGAACAGAAAAAGAGACATCTTCAATAATTTTCCAAACCGCATCCTGTGAAGTAAAGTATTTAAGAATAAGAGCCAATAGTCCCAAACAATCAAAAATGACCGAAAGGATAAATGCTATTTTTTTCATAAAATTATTATCCTATTAAAGGTTTGAAATTAAAAGCCAGACAAAAATCATGAAAGTTTTTAAAATGATGTTTTCTTACACCGAGCCTAGTTTCGCCCTAGAAAAGACCGAAGTTACGAAATGTCCCTCACCCCCTTGTTAAAAAGGACTTTTTATTTTTAGGGCTTCGGAAGTGTCTAATGGGATAGCAATCAGCAACGTGGTCATCGTGAGCTGAAAAAGAGGCTGGCCACACTCCATTCTTTCCGGATTGAGAGGGGTATTCCTCTACGTTTTCTCCATCGTTGTTTCTTAAATATCGCCGACTGGTAGCTACATAGCCAACAGATAAAAGGACTCTCGCTCTTCGGTTCTTTCTTCTCTCAGCGAACAGGGCACCGCTAGATCCACAATTCATTACCATCCCAGCCCGTGAGCCAAGGGTCGTTTGACACTCTTGCTGGAAATGGCCTCAAGAGTAAACTTGTTTCATGAGTCAATACGTAAACAACCACTACATTCCTCAGCAACTTCTATCTGTATTCGCAATCCAAGACGGCGCCAAAAATATTTTCCGTTATGAAAAGGAATTCGGCACGATCCTAAAAAGGCCGATTGCTCTATTAGCTCAGCAAGATAATTTCTACGACATTAACTGGGAAGACGCTTATCTCAAAGCAGATGAAGACGGGAAACGAGAGCTCAATTTACTGATTCAAAGTTACCTCCATAAAGATTATGCACAAATCAGCCAGCAAGAAAAAGCAGTCTTCACCAAGGCTGTTGAAAAGCAATATTTCGGGTCCTTTGAAAACCATTACGGACCGCAAATTGCTGTTTATCGACAAAAGCTAGAGGAACGATTAGACAAATTAAAGGAAGGTGTCCCTTTCGTTGATTCCGAAACAAAAGCGGCTTTGGCCGAATACATTGCCGTCGCCTCAATTCGCAGTTTATGGTTTCGGGAAATAATATTGCCTCTTTTCATTGCTGACAATCGCCGAAAACACCATCTCGAACCAAAAACACCCGATAAAGATTACCTCCAATTTCTTCATGTTTGCTTCATCATCGATCAAAATTATTTGCGACAATGGGAGAATTCTCTTCTAGCCAAAAAATGGTTGCTTCTGGTAAACGAAACGCCAACCCCTTTCGTTTTAACGGACAACCCTTTGTCTACCACCGGTCTCAACCTCATAAAATATCAAGGGATGACTTTGATGATCGGAGACTCGGAAACCCTTTCGTTTTTCCCGCTTTCGCCAAAATTCTTAATTATCTTCTGCGATAAAGGCCAGTCGTTTTCCTCTTTAGGAAGTTCTAAAGACAATAACGCGATTTTCCTCCCAGAGACTTTGGTAAAAAATCAAAACGAAATCCTTTTCGACCAAAAGGTTCATATGGCCTTTTCTTCTTCCCTAGAGGAATTAAGACGCCTAGCAACGGTGGGTATCCATGCTTTAAAAATGTTCCCTAATAATTAACCGCCAAAATACGAGTCCTCTTTTTAGGGTTAATCACCAAAGGAGTATTTTCTCAGCGGTGAAATTTATAAATCGGAATAGTCTGGCAATAAATAGACGTTATCTGTAGCGGACCCCGTGGGATTAGTAATAGCATCACCAAACAATTTCTGCATTGTCTGCTGGGCTGGGGTTGGTTTGTTTACTTTCTTAAAAGCCGCCTTTATTTTTTTCTGGAATGAGGAAACAGCCTGGGCTGATAGCGTAACGTTCATTCTCATCTTGGGCCCAGAATATGCAGAATCGTGAATGCAGGGATTACATAAAAGCAAAAGAAGCCGACAAATATATTTTGGATCAACATGGCCGAAACACGATGCCATATGGGATAAATGGTGAAGATAGAAATAACATTTTTGAGGGGAAAAGGGGTTGCAAACAAAATGATTAGGATCAACGCGCGCGATTTGATTCGAGGTTTTTTGAAAGACCTTCTTGAAATAAGAAGATATTTTGACATATTCCGGTTTCCCCAAGGAAAATTCGTAATTCAAAGCAGAGATAAAAGGGAACAATGAGTCATAATTGGAGGCAAGATTGTCAACAATTCTTTCTTTATCTGCTTCCGATGAAAGGTGACTGAAACAATCCAAAAAGATATCCACCCTCACATACACAGAGGAAGCGCCCCAGTAGTTGCCGTTCTTCGACAGCCAAGTTATTGTTTCAAAAAGGCCGTAATCCTCGGTCCGGTTTGAAAGAAATTCCGAAAGACAGGCCATCCCTTCTGCTCCGAACTTCGACGGAAACGGCTCGAGGGCAGATGCGATGTAGTTTGTGGGCTTCTTGTAAATATCTTCAATTTGAGTCAAGGCTTTTTTGTAAACATTGTCGCACTGGGTGAAAAACAACGAGAAATAATAATCATTGTTGGCGCTCGGCAAATGAATGCGTTTTTCTTTTTCGGTTTCGTTTTCGACAAAATTCTTTGTCTTTAATTTCCGACCAATGTTTGGGAAGATTTCATAGATTAGTTGGTTATAGTTCGTGCCGAAAACGCTCTCGAAACGAAGGAAATAAGGATCGTCTTTATCCGGGTCCGGATCCCGGTATTCCGGATGCCAATTAACAAAGCGATCGCTTAGGGTGTTATCACGGACAAAATGGGAATAGTTATTTTTGATTTCTTGCCAAACCAACGGGGCCATTAAATGAAGAAGAGCTAAGCGAAGGTCATCAAAGAAATCGATCGGCGAAGCTGAAAGCGCCAAGTACCAAATGCGGTTGACAAACAATTCAAATTCTCGAATGGTCAGACAATAACGGGCGCAATCATCAGCGATCAAGCGCAGTTCGGAAACGTCGCTTTGTTTTTTGTATCGCTGGCTCGCATTTAAAAAGTGAAGCAAACATTGGTAATATTTTTCACTCATCTCAACTAAGCTTGGCATCTGAATATGAACGGTAAGCGAAAGAATTTTGGCCAGATAATCGTAAGAAAGGCCAAGTGAGTGAAAAGCTTCGGAGACCCTTTGCTCATCAAAGCAAAGCACATAAGTGACGTTGGTGAAGTTAAGCATTGAAGAAACGGCGCGATAAACGAAGAGAATTTGTTTTGCCTCGGTTCGATCAAAATCATCAACAAGAACGAGGAGATGAAGTTTGTTTTTAAGGAGATAATCGTTGACTTGTTTGGTAACGGCATCTTCTTCACCATCTTCGTTAAATCCCGTCGAAATTGGAACATTTTTCATGTCGAACACTTTGCTAAGACAACGATTGACATATCGATTAACTTGCCACTCGCTAAAGCCGATATCCAATTTCGAAATTATTCCTTCAATCAAACCGCGGAGAACGCTTTGTTCATCTCCGAATTTCCAACACGAAACATCGTCCATAACCCTAACTTGAGTATGGTCTTTTTGAATTTGTTCTAAGACCTTTTTGGTCGAATACGTTTTGCCAACACCCCAAGGACCGGTTACACCAATAACCGTTTTTTCGGTTGAAAGACTGTTGACAATCATTGTTTCCAAAAGCGCTTCGATCGGCTTTCTATCTACCGCTTCTTCCGCCTCTTTGCTAGCGTTGATTTCCATATAGCAAAAACCGCTGAGTTCTGAATCTGTAAGTTCGTGACTGTACAAATAGGAAAACGTGAGCGTCGCTTTTTTATCAACATTCTGAAGTTTATCTTTCGGATGAACCAAGCGAATAATGAGATAGCAAATGCAGGCCATCAACACGCTGAAGGAGAACCAAAAAATCACGAGACGATCAAAGTCCTCTCCATTCGGAAAGGGATAAACGTTCCCGAAAAAGAAGATAGAAAAGAAAACGGCAAGGTACATAACGATATCATCACCGGCTCCAATGGCCCTCGATTTAAAACTGTTTTTCGTTGAAAAAGCATGCAGCAAGAACAAGATAAGAAGAGTGGCGAAAATAATACAAAGAACCGTAAATGAGACATGACTAACATGCAAAAATTTCACCTTAATATCGACGGCGAAAACGATGAGGGCTGCTAAGAAAAGAAGAAGGAAATGCCAAATATACCTTTTAATACAAGCCCAATGCCTTTGTTTATTCATCGAAGCCTTTTTCTTTTTTCCAGGAAGCTCTGAATTTTCCATTATTTTTATATTTTCAACCCTTTAACGTCAAAAGCACAGGTTTTTTTAACAACGATAAAGGTTCCTCATGAACGACAGAGGTAAGAAATGCCCGTCTATTCATGGCGTCTAATGACCCAAAGGGTCGAGCCCTTTCCTAAGCGTTGCGTCCGTCATCTCGAGAGCGTGGCGCTTTGAAAGAGAAACAACGAATGCCCCCTCTTTTCTTTTACTCACTAAAACCGGCCTAATTGGGAGGGCAAATCTCCTAGGAGAGGAATGTCGATGAAGGGTTGGCCTCCTTGATAATCGTTATTCCCTTCACGAACTGGACCCCCATCCAAACTCATGGCGCCCCCTCACCTGCCTTTTTTGTACTTCCACATCCAGAAACGTTTAGGAACACTATTATCTAAGCTGAAAAGAGGAATAAACTATGCCAATTTTTCAAGAATACCCCGACCACGAAGGAATGATGAAGTTCATCATTTCTGCTTTGTTTGCCGCTGCTTATTTCGCTTTGGACAAATTAGGGACATCCACTTATTCTTGGCAAGCCGTATCTGATCCCAACACTTGGATCAATTCCTTCGTCACCACCGCCATGCTCTATTGCACATTTGATGCATTTACAGAGGTTTTTCTAAAACGTCACAAAGATGCAAAGCCTTTTTTGGCCATCCTCTCATTTGCGATATCGACCATTTTTTCAAGTGCTCGAACATTTTCTTTGAATTCGGAAACCACCCCAATTAAAGAAGGCGTGATTTGTCTCCTTTTCTTCTTCGATTTTCTCAGCGTCATAGTCTTGGAATTACTCGGATTCAACTATGGATACCTCAAACATGAAAATGAAATAGTTCAAACCGGAAAAAACTATCAGCGGGTATTGAATATTTTGCCCGATGCGGAATTGGACGCGTTTATTTCCGAATACAACCGCATCGTGTCAAATCCCGAATTCTTCGCTGAATTAATGCCTGGTGCCCGATATGATCTCTACGTCCAATTGCTAAAAGATGCTTTGCAAGAAAGAGAAAGAAGAAGAAACAACAAAAATTGTCAATTCGGTAATCAAAAAACGGCCACTAAAAGTAATCCATGAGCTGAAAAAATGAACGCAGTTCCATCAAGCGAAACCGCGTTGAGTCCGACAAACCCCTTGGAATTATGATTTTTTCCCTCCTACCAAGAGGCAGAAATCCACAAGAACATGAAGGCATTCCAATTAGGAGTCAAAGTTAAAGTGGTACTTCGTTCTTTCGTAATAAGAGGGAAACGCCCCCAAGGATATTTACCCCCTGGCGAGCGGATCCTCTTCTTTTCTTATCCCCAAACCCCTATTCCGCGAGCCAGGGGGTATCTTTCTTTGGGAAGGGAGGACGGAGGCCCGTCTTTATGTGGAACGGAACCAGCGAACCTCTTATCCCCCTGTATCTCTTTTCTCGTCCGCCTATTGATGGCTCTTGAAGGATCGAGTCCTTCAGCCGGAGTGTCCCCCTTCCATCACGCCATGGGCGTGAAGTTCAAAAGGCGGGGCGGATTGGCATATCCCGCTTTAGGGTATGAGGCCACCGCCCTTCTTTTTTTGCCCTCTACTTCCAGAACGTGGAATCCGCTCGTAGCACCCCAGCCTATATCGAGGTGGTCCCCTGGTAAAGAGGCCTCTTCTCTTCTTCAAGGCTGGAAGGTCAAAGCCAATGATGTTTTCCTTTCGGCGAGCAGGGCCCCTCTATCCCCGTTAATTCCTTCGCACCCCCAGCCCGCGAGCCACGGGGTGTTTTTGATAGAAGCCAAAACGGCTTCAAAAGATCCTAAGCGATTCTTACCCGCCATCCGTAAGGATCATCAAGCTGGCCTTCTTGAATGCCAGTCAACGTGTCAAAGAGCCATCGGGATATCGGACCGGTCTTGCCACCACCTATAACGATCCTTTCGCCTTTGTAGCCATAGGACCCGATCGGGGAGATGACCGCGGCGGTCCCTGTGCCAAAGGATTCGAGCAACTCGCCTTTCTTGAGCTTAGAGATCATCTCGTCCACCGCCAAGGGGCGGACGTTGACCTTATAGCCCTTGTCTTTCAGAAGGGTGATGCAGGAATCTCTTGTGATGTCCGGGAGCACAGACCCGGCGCAAAGCGAGGTCACGATCTCGTCCTTGAAGGCGAAGAAAACGTTCATCGTGCCCACTTCTTCGATAAATCTCCGCTGGACCCCATCGAGCCACAGTACTTGGTCGTAGCCTTCCTTCTTGGCCTCGCTCTGGGCCAAGATGCTCCCGGCGTAGTTGCCCCCGCATTTGATCCCGCCCGTCCCGCCGAGAACGGCTCGGACATCGTTCTCTTCGATTTTAATCGAAACCGGAGAAAGTCCTTTTTCGTCATAGTTCCCCACCGGAGAGAGAATAATCACAAAGGAATATTTCGAAGAGGGATGCACTCCCACCGCCGTTTCCGTGGCATAGCAAAAGGGACGGCTATAAAGTGAAGAGAGCTTCCCCGTTGGGATCCAATCCCGATCCGCTAAGACCAATTCCTTAAGGGCCTGGTAAAATCTTTCTTAGGAATCTCGACCCTGCCCGATAGCTCATCGGCATCTCCGAAGCGTTAAGGCGTTCCTCTTCAATCGAAGCGGGTTCTCTCCTTGTTTTCTCCTCTCGGCGAGCGGGGCCCCTCTGCCCCCGATTAATTCCTTCTCACCCCCAGCCCGCGAGCCAGGTGCCTTTTTCGCCAAGAAAAGCACTCAAGTCATGATCTCTCCAAAGATTCGTCAAAAGAAAAAGGCTGAATATAAACAATATATGATTTTTTACTAACGAGGAAGGTGCAGGGCCTGTAAACACACTACAAAACCGCGTTTGCCCTCGAGATCAGCGTCAATGTATGTCACCGAGAACAAAATAAAAGGTTGGCCGGAACGGAGTTGAGACTCTTCCTTAATGTCATCAATACAAGGGAAAAGCGAACCGCCTTCGTCATCCAAAGAAAAGATATCATCCAAGAGGCTAGTAAAATACGTTGCCAAATCAGTCCCGTTCCACCCATAGTTCCTCTTTTCCGAAAATGTTAGCAGAGAGAAGAGCGCTTCGGCGATTCGCACGTTAAAATTTGTTTCTGGATAAACGTGAAAAGAAAATTTGGCTTCCTCGGCATCGCTTTTTGGCGGAAAATTAGAGGAATAATGAAAAGCGAGGTCGTTGAATAGCCTTTCAAACTCTGCCGTTAAGGAAGGCGAATCGCTAATAATATCGAAAGGATTGGGGTGAACGCCCAAGAAATCGCTCATCACATCTAGAACGGATTTAAAGCCAAGCTTCTTTTTTCCTTGCATCGATTTGCCAAGTCCTAGAATACAATTCCAAACACTAAAAAGATTTCTCCGATGGGAACTAATGGTAGAATAGTAAAAATCTTATGGAAGCCAAAAGTCTTCCAACGATAGTCAACCAGAAAGCCGGATGTCCAATGGCAACAGAAACTCAAGACATTGAAAATAAAGCCGTCAGAGCGGTTTCCGCACTATGCGACCAGAGAGGAATAACTCCTGAAATTAAAACATTTTCAACCGAGCCCTCTTATGATGGTTACATTGTTTGGCAAGAAGACGATCCAGAGAATTCAAAAGCAGCCAAAACAATTTTCGTTCAAGTAAAAGGTACAACAGATTCTTCGAATACCGGAACTTTTCCTGTAGAGGTTGCCGATCTCGCAAATTTTGAACTTCACGGGGCCGTCTATTTCGTTGTCACAATGAGATGGACGGAAGACCACCGAGATTTTTGTGATGTTCAAGTATACGGTCGCGTCATTGCGGGAAATGATGTAAAAGATCTTCTCCCAAAGAAGAAGGAGCAAAAAACCACAACCTTAAATTTTCGATCCATTCCAGATAAAGAAGCTTTATTGAAAATCCTCAAGGAATACTGCATAAAGCAAATGGATGCAATCGAGCTCCCTTCGGCCAGTCCAGATATTTTAGGAAAAGAAGGAAATAAAATTCGAATCTTTGATTTTGAGTCGGCCAGCGCTTCGCTTCCTGAGATAGGGAAAACGTATTATGCACATATTACTGATAAAGATGGGACAACCTATTTTTATAAAAATTTCACTATAAATTCGAGAACCTCCGTTGTACAACATCCGATAAAAATCAAAGATATGGTTTTCTTCCAAACTTATAAAAAAATTGAACAAGACGACAATGTGACTATGTGGCCCAATCCCGCTTTGAGCGTGTCGATATCTAAAGGCGCTCTTTCGTTCAAATTGGAACACAACCACTCCACAAAAGATGTCTATGATGCCGCGTTATTTTTAAAAACGCTTTTTGTTGAAAAACAATTCTCGATTGGGGGCCGAATTCTCACTCTTAAAAGCGCACCCATTTCAAGCGTTTCAGATTTTTCGCTTGATGCCCTTTGTGAAAAACTATCTGCGACTTTGAAGTTTTTGTCGGAAATCGATTTCAAGGAAAACCTCCTCGTTTCGACAATTTCGCCAAAAGCCTTTGACAGAGTCAATCTTTTTTATGACAGGTCAAATAACGAAATGGCCATTCATAGCGCCCTTTTCAAAGACAGCCTTTATATATTTCTTCGTTTCCTTTCTTCTAACGGCGATCCTCACTGCATCAACATATTCAACGAAAGCATCTATGATCAATTTAATTTTAATATTTCGGAAGGAGGGAAGCGTTTTCGGGTACCCTCTTTCGCAAAGGTATCGATAGAACAATGGAATCAACTCACCTTGCCAGATTTCGATACTCTATGTAAACAAATAATGAGACACACAGATTTTTCAGAAGAAACGTCTCCTCTAATTAATGATTTATTGTGTCTTCGCCTCATTAGCGCTTTTGACATCAGCAAAAAAGAAATATTCCTGTCTTTGGCGGATTTTTTACTCTCACGTCTTTCATCGGCGGTTCCAGCAAGAAACACTATTTATCGAGTTAACCGATTGCAAATCAAAAAGAGAAGAAACGCCAGGTTCACCTACGAAGAAAAGACGTTCATCCATCAACTGATTGATAACGCTAATCCTGAATATAAAATTTGTGGATATGCGCTTTTTGAGGACTCCCCATCTGGTCTCGCCATTTTTAATTCCCTGCCAGATGAGGAAAAGAAGAGAGTAACCTTATGGCCAATTTTCAAATTTTTAAAGGACTAATATTTAATACTAGAAACGCTAGCGTTTGATGCCTACTAATATATTAACTTTGTTCGACACAAATTCGTTGTTTTGCGGATGAAAAAATCAAAACAATGCCAATACTTTTTGATTTAGCAAAAATAAAGGCGGTGTATAGGCCCCGATTTCACTTTCTCCAGTGGAATTTTTTGAAAATAATAATTGGCGGCCCACTAGTCGAAGCGGCATTAGCGCCTTTATCCAATTGAGGGTACACTAACTGTATGATATCTTTAGAAAGTTTCTTTAATTCTGTGGGGCTGTATCAGCCCCAGACCATTACCCTTTTCCATAGTAACAGTTCAACAAGCGTTTATTCTCCAACCGAAGACCTTCTTGAGCTGCCGTTCTTTTTCTCTCCGAAAAAAGGAACGATTACAACAAAATGCAAATATTGCGAAGAGAGAATGCCGTTTTCAATTTCTACTTCTTTTTCGGGAGATGACCTGGGGATCGAAACGACTCAATACGCCTACGATTGTTCTCAATATTTGTACTTAGGAGATTGTTTAAAAGCAAACGGACAGCCCGACGCTTTGAAATTGTTTTTAAACCACTGCGAAAAGAATTTACTTTCCCCAACGATGCAAATCGAGTTGAATAGGAAAAGAACGGCTTCTTTCTTTGCAACCTTTACCTTCGTTTGTAGATCGGACCAAACCCACGTGGAAAAAATGGTTGTTTTCATCGAATATTTTCCTCCTAAGTTAATCATCACAAAAATAGGTCAAGAGCCAGATGTTTTCTCATTGTCTGATGAGTTCTCGAGCCGATATTCTAAAGTCCTTGATATGTTCGATTGCAAAGTCGATTTTTTAAACGCGCAAAAAGCTCACTACTCAGGCCTTGATGCGGGGTCATGCTGTTACTTAAGGAGAATCTTCGAAAAAATAGTCCACTTTTACTGCAGCAAAACCGGAATCGATGAGGCGAAAAGGACCACTTCAGACATCGTAAAAGACCTCGATAAACAAAAAATATTTTCTACAAACGTTTCTTCGAAGTTGAATCGCTTATATGCATTGTTGAGTTTAAGCATTCATGAGATACCGGATCAAGAAATTGCGAACTATTTTGAAACGTTTTATCAAACTATTCTGTTGATTCTTCAAGACGAACAAAGCAAGCTTGAAACAGAAGAGTTATCGAAGAGATTGGATAACCAGTTAAACGAAATCATCGAGAAAACAAAGCAATAGATGAAAATTTTCTTTTCCGAAAACAGCGGAGTTTTGCTTTCTAAAAAGACGAAGGCTTTCAGATTGAGATTGACCCAATATTCCATTTCAACGTATTTTTGGGATGGGACCAATATTTTTTGTCCAATTGAGATAAATTGCCACTTTTTACGCTTTAGAGAGACTCCACAATCGGTGTTTTTTGCCAGCAGAAAATGACTTTTGCTGATGCCATCTTTATAATGGTGTTCAGAAAGGCATGTTTTAGCCTTTTTGAAAAAATATCCACGATTATTTCAAAGGCGTCTTTTCGTGTCAGCTTATGCAGAGGAGGTAGTGATATTCTTATTTAACATCTGTTGAAGCAATCAAAAGGTGGAAAAACGGAAAGACGCCACCTCTCATGGTTAAAATGATTGTATGCCTTCACCAAATAAACAAAAGGAGAAAATGATGGGGAAAGAAGAAAGCCAATTGCAGATGCTGATAAAGATTGCCGATAGTAAGGCTCAAAAGAATAATTCTCTATTCGAAGGTTCTTACTCAGAATTAAGAGATTTACTTAGACAAACAAAATTATCCTTTTATGAGACTACTAATTATTCAGAGGTGCGCTGGGATCATTATTCTGAATATTATATTTTTTACATCGATCCATCATTGGTTGATTCACTCAAAGCCTACAACAAGCAACTTGAGGAAATGTGCGCAACAATTTTTGATGTAAGCGGAGATTTTGATTTTTGTGGAGTTGAAATAAAACCAGGATCAGTAGACTCGGTTATGGCCGTGGAGCCAGAAGTTAAATTTGAAAAAATCGAACAAGAAGTTCTTTCCCAAATCAGCCAAGCAAAACATTCTATTTTTATTGCGATGGCCTGGTTTACGAACCACACAATTCTCAACGAGATCAACAAGAAAGTTAAAGAAGGATTGATTGTTAGCGCGGTATTAGACGACAATGAAAAAAACCACTGCTTTTTTCAAGAAAACGAAAGTCTTTTCGAAATCAAGTACCTTGCAATAGTATCGCGTTTCCAAAATATAATGCATGAGAAGTTTTGCATTATTGATTCCTCGACAGTCCTCCATGGAACCTACAATTGGACGGAGGCAGCAAATTACAACAAAGAAGATATGACAATAGACAAAAACATAGCGACCATTTCTTCATTCTCTGATCAATTTGCCTATTTAAGAAGCAAGCTATTCTCTTAACATAGAAATTCCGCCACCTGTTATTTCTTTTCTCGTGGACTTATCGATGATGGCTCGAATGATGGAGTCATTTCCCAAGTAGTGTTGCGTCCGTCATCAAGAGAATGCAGGGCTTTGAGAGAGAAATAACAAATACCCTTTTGAACGTTGCGCCATCAGTTTCCCAAAGTCATACTTTATCCATGGAATTAACGGAACAACCTATTGCGAGGGCGCCAGAGCTTATTCCCGAGAAACGCAGACAAAGTAATGTTGAACTTTTCCGAATTGTATTAATGTTGATGATTATCGCCCACCACTTCATTGTTCACGGAATTGGTTATCAACCTAACGCTTTTAATGTAAACAACGCTCTTGCAGTTGCCATCGAGCCCATCGGAAGAATGGCGGTGATATGTTTTGAACTAATTTCTGGTTTTTTCTTATATAATTCTTGTTTCAAATTCGAAAAATTCTTAAAACTGATTTTGGAAATGGTGTTCTACTCCTTGTTGTAGTTTGTCATTCTCGTTGTAACAAAACAAGTCCCGTATTCCGTAGACTTCTTGAAGTATTCCCTCCTTCCTTTCCTCTACGGTAACTGGTTTCTCGCATGCTACCTCGTTGTTTATTTGGCCTCTCCTTTGCTTAAAAAGGCCATCATCGCGAGTACGGAAAAGCAATTACGTTATTTGGTGATCATTTTCTATGTCTTGGTAAACGTTATCTGTTTTTTGGCCAGAAACACTTTACTCGAAAATTGGTTTACCAGCCCTGTTCTTTTTGTTTTTTGGCTTTTCGTTGGGGCTTGGATTCAGAAAGGCAACTATTCGATCAACTGGAAGTGGCGGTTGGCTGGAATCGGAGCCTTCTTGATTGGGACAACAATTCGTTTATCTCTTCTTTACTCCAACAGCATAAATACCACTCAGCACGATATTGAGAAGTATTTTTCCTATTACTCCCCTTTTCTCGTCGTGGAAGCCGCGGTCCTGTTCTTGGAGTTTAAAGAGCTCAAAATCAAACAAAACAAATTCATAAACACCATATCGGCAACCACTTTAGGCGTTTATTTGATTCACGATAACGACTATGCAAGAACCACTATCTGGCACACGTTGTTAAAAACGCAAAATTACACTGATTCTTCTTTATTATTTCTTTACCTCGTTGGGTGCGTTTGTTTGATTTTCGTTCTTTCTTCGGTTATCGACTTAATTCGAATGTATTTTTTGGAGCACCCCTTCTTTTTTCTTGTAAACAAAACCCATAATCATGGTAGTTCGATTTCGTAAATTGATTGTGTAATAAAAGAGTGATTTTACCTGCCGTACAATCGTTTCAGACCAAAAAAGATGTGCCTTCCCGCGAATCCTCAAAAGAAGACAAAAACACGACATCTTTTAATAAGAAAAATTAAGCAAATAGTTTTTTTGCTCTTTCGTAATCTTCTGGAAAATCAATCTCAGACCAGCGCATCCCATCCACTCCGAAATAATCCACATGGCAAAGACCGTCAGTAATTACGCCCTGAATGGCACCTTCAAAATAGGATTTCAAAACTTTATTCTCTAAGAGAGATTGTGTTTCATGAAATAGCGGATCAATCGATGTTTTTTTGCATTTACAAATGCCAATGAACTCACCCAAAGCCTCTTTGGGATCCATCGTTTTATTGATTTCGATAACCCTACCGTCTTTTTCTTTCACTTTCATAGCCTCTTCATCGGTAGGCTTAATGTCGACGGGAAGCACAATATCGGCTTGAGAATTAATCAGTTTTCTAAAAATGCCTTCTTCACAAATTGTATCTGCATGTAAATAGAGAAAATCATCTTTCAAAAAACGAGATCCGACCCAATAAGAAACGAGTACGTTGCTAATGTCGAAAAATGGGTTAAAAACAAGTTTTATTTCTTTATCTTGGCCAAATTTGTGATCGAATTCCTCATGAAGATTTCCAATGACAATGATAATGTCATGAATCCCCAGCTCTTTTAACATGCGAATATTACGGTCAATCAAGGATTCTCCGTTTATCGTAACAAAACATTTCGGTTTGCCGTTTGTTATCGCGCCAAGACGGCTCCCCATGCCAGCGGCCATAATAATTGCTTGCATAAATACCTCCTATCGCTCAAAAGAGCGTTGATAAATTGAGATTATCGTCTGTTTGTCCGAATATGATGGATCATCTCCAACGTTGCCCGTAACAAGCGACGCCATTTCATCGATTCTATTTGCCGTGAGACCTAAATCGCTCAGCGAAACGTGAGCTAGACCGATCGATGACATAAAAAGACTTACAGAATCAACAAGACAATCGCTTTCATAATCCTCTTTGCTGAAAATTTCATCTTGAAGATAATCGAATTTCCCCTTTGCAAAAGGGTAGCATTCCGATACCCAAGCGGGGTATAGGGCCGCCAAACCAATCCCGTGGGATGTGTTTGTTATCGCCCCAACTGGATATTGCAACCGATGGGGCAAACAGGTAGAAGCGTTGCCAAGGTTAATGCCCATAATCATGCTGGCATAAGACATTTGAATTCGCATATCTTCGTTGTTCAAATCGTTCGCAAGTTTGGGCAAAACGGAAGTAACAATTCGAAGCGCTTGGATTGATAAACCCTCCGTGAAGATGGAAGACTTTTTTGAAATAAACGTTTCAATGGCGTGTGCAAACACGTCAAATCCCGTTTCTATGGTAACCTTTTTCGGCACAGAAACCGTCAGCAATGGATCTACAATTGCGTGCCGTGGAAATAAAGCATCGCCTCTTACACCTTTTTTCATGGCACTAGAGGAGTCAGAAAGGATTGATCCTTTCGACAATTCAGCACCAGTTCCCGAAGTAGTTGGAACTGCGATAATTGGCAAAGCATTGGCAACGTTTTTTCCACGAAAATAAAAATCATCAATCAAGCATTTATTGCCTAAGCCTAAAGCGATGGATTTAGCAGCATCCATAGCGCTGCCACCACCCACGCCAACAACAAAATCGATTTGATGAGCCAAATTTTCTTGTATCGCTTCATCCACTTCCTTAACTTGGGGATTGCTCCCAACCTTAAAAAAAGTATAAATATTCGGTTGGTTTATAGCTTTGTTTTCAGATAAAAAAACCAAAATCTTAGCCAAAATACCCGACTTTAAAAGAAAGTCGCCCGTTGAAACGAGTAAAATGTTGCCTTGAATAATCGTGGGATCGTTGAACAGATTCAGGCTCCCCGGGCCAAAATGAATCGAAGTTGGAATTTTTAAATTAAAAGAATTCATAAATTTTCTATCACCTTTGTGGTTTCTCTAGAAAGTAAGGAGCATACTTCTGACCGTTCGGTAAAAGTATCTTTAAGCGAATAATAAACGTCTCCAAATAATTTGTATAATTGGTTGTATTTTTCGACATTTTTAGGATTTGGCAAAATGATAGTCTGAATATGCAGTTTTGATGAAGCCTCACGGAAACTGGGAATCTCCCCTGACCCAATCATCGCAAGGATGGCGGCACCAACAGCCGTTGTCTCGAAATTGTCCACAACATAAACGGGTTTATTTGTTATGTCCGCTTTCAGCTGGGAAATAAAACCAATTCGAGCCAATCCGCCAGATACAAGCAAACGCTTAACAGGGAGACCTGATTTTTCAATTGAATCGACCAGATTTCTAAGAGAGTAGCCAGTGCTTTCGAAAACCGCACGAATAATATCGGCACGAGTATGTTGCCTTTCTAATCCGAATAAAACCCCACGAGCATTGGAATCCCACAAAGGCGCTCTTTCGCCCATCAAATAAGGCAAGAAAATAAGACCTTTAGCACCTATCGAAGAAGATTTGGCTTCTTCTTCCATTATTTCATAAGAAAATTCGCCTTGAGAATAAAAACATTGTTTCGCCCATTCGATCAAGCCACCACCAAGGTTATTCGATCCACCAAGAACCGACATACCAAAAGGCGAAAATCTCGAAAGGAAAACATTGTTTGGTTTAAAAAGGGAGGGATCTCGATAAGAAAGTGCGCGAAGAGATGTAACGGTTCCAGAAACGTCGCAAGCATCGCCTTCTTCTGATGGGCCGCTGCCAAAGAAAGCACATAAGGCATCATACGTTGATAAAACGACTTTGCAGTCATCGCGAAAACCATATTTGGTGCACAAAGATGATTTTAAAACCCCGACAACATCTCCCGGAAATCTTACTTGAGGAAGAGTTTTTGAAGAGATGCCCAAATCCTCAAGAAGGTTCTCAGGATAGGACGAGTTTTCTACAGAATAATGATATTTGGCGGCGTTGAAAACATCTGTAACAAATTGTCCTGTTAATTGAGAAATTAAAAAATCATTAGGAGATAAAAAATACGAGGTTTTAGAAAAAACATTTGGTTTATTTTTCTTTACCCACAGGATTTTCGGAAGCATCAAATACGGATCACACGCAAGCCCTGTTTCTTTTTTGACTTCTCCAAAATAGGACGAGTTTTCAATTTCCTTCGCTTCTACCGTTGCTCTTTTGTCAGAAACCATGATAGCCTCGAAAAGAGAATTCCCGTCAACATCAGTACAAACCAGACAAGAAGATGATGCAGAAACTGTAACGAAATCAATTGCTTTAGGATCAATATCAATAAACGTTTTGAATAGAAGTTCATCGACCGCGGAGATCCATTCGTTTGGTTCCTGAGTAACTCTAGCGCCATTCAATGCTGTAGTGATAGGCTTGGAGCAAGATGTTAAGACTTCGAAATCAGAATCAAACACGATAACACGAATGCTTTTTAAGCCCATGTTAATCACGAGGTAATTTTTCATAAGGAAATTTTACTATCATTTCCTTAGTCTTCAAAGATGGCAAGTGCAAAAGCATGCATATAAGGAGCAAAAAAGGTTCGCAATCAATATGGCATCGACGTTTTTAAGAATCCATCCCCGAAATCGTGACTCTTCCCCCGCACCTTGAGTCCTTCGTGAAGAGATGATTTTTAATGGGCTGTTCAAATTAAGGTCGCCTGAAATCGGAATGTCACAATGCTGACTTACTTTTTTCTTTTCTTATTGAACACGAAAAAAGACGAGAAAACATCGAAAATTTCCGTTTGTCAGCCAAAAAAGCGGTCTTAACTTGAACACTCTCTATTTAAAAGAATCTTCTTTGGGGAAACACACCGGATTATAGCGGTAATGGTCCCAAAGATAGCACGTAAAGATCTGGGCGAGAAAATCGTGGCCTCTGTCGTTGGGATGGATACCATCGATGGTATATTCATCTCCGCAATCATCTTGAGGAACCGGGAAGATCCCGGTCAAATCCAAGGCGAAAATACCAAAAAAATCCGCCACCTCTTCGATGGCAGAGCAATATGCGCTCAATGGGGCGAACCCCTTCGCCTGATTCTCATCAAAACGCGGCATCGGAAGAACGAAGGTCAATTGCTCTTTCCGATAACGCTTCAAAAGACTCTCACACAAAAGGGCCAAGGCCCCGTAGAAAGTGCCAGTATCTTTATCGCCGAGTTTTCCTAATGCCACATTGCCCGGCTCAAAATCGTTGGTTCCGCCGAAAACGAAAACAACGTCCGCTTTCGGATCAAGCGTCGCGGATCGTTTTAGGAAGCCTTGGTCGCTTCCGTATAATTGCGAAACGATTCTTGACCTTTCGGCACCCAGGTTTTCTATCGTGAATCCCGTCATTTCTTCAAGCCGGGCACAAAAACCACATTTCTTATCGCTCGCGCCACTCCCCATGGTAATTCCATCACCCAAGAAAGCAATAATTGGCTGTTTTGTCTGTTCCATATCTTTTGCATCCTTATTTTCTTTTGCGGCATCAGATCTGTCAGGAGAAATGATATCAGCCAAATTCCGAAGATAAATCTAAAAAGATCATAAAGCTCTTTGTTGGAGATGTCCAACCGGTACCGTTTTAAGCACGACCAGAAAAGAGTTGACAACCAAAAAAGACTAAACTTAGATTGACACCCAAACCACGGCAAGAACACGGAAATAGCTTACCCATCAAAATCTTCTTTTCCTGTAACCTTGGCTATGCCAAAGCCATTTTCTCGCTCCATGGATCGTTTTGCCTGAAGACCTACCGATTGACCCCGCCCAGTAATTATTAACAATTGCGTTACGAAAAAATCTCTCTTGAAATGGCGTCATTGAAAAAACGGCCAAAAAGAAAAACCTTTTTCACATCTTCTCCATCCTCATTTTATAGGAAATTATCTTAGAAAGAGCGGATTAAAGATCATATTCCGTTATTTTTATTCTTCGAAGGAAAGCGAGGAAATGACTTTCATCGTCGTCATCATTATAATGAAAGACGAAAAGGTTTCTTTCAGCCTTTTTGAAAAGAGGAGTATCCATGATTATCTCCAGGGCGCCCTTCCGCGTAAGCTTCTGCGGAGGGGGCAGCGACATTCCTTCATTTTACGAGAAGTACGGCGGCTGCGTTTTATCTACGTCGATTCGGAAATACGTCTATTTAGCCCTCAATCCGGCCTTCGATAAAGATTCCATCACTTTAAAATACTCTCAGACGGAATCTGTAAAAAACTACAAAGATATCCAGCACGTAATTTTTCGACAGGTCCTCCAAGACTTCGGAACCAAAGGTATCGAGATCACCTCGATGGCGGACATTCCTTCTGGGACAGGATTAGGATCGTCTTCATCCTTTACCGTTGCTTTATTAAAACTGCTTTATACCTATCGGGAAAAGCCTTGCGGTTCTTATAAAATCGCAAAAGAGGCCTGCGATATTGAGATCACGAAGTTGGGGCACCCCATCGGCAAACAGGACCAGTTCGCAGCCGCCTTCGGAGGCCTCAAATACTACGAGTTTTGTCCCGACGGCTTCGTCAAGGTCGAACCAGTCATCATGAAGCACGAATCCTACCATAAACTCCAGGACAACCTCCTGATGTTCTACACGGGCGACGTCCACGACGCCAATACGATTTTGGCGAAAGAAACGACGAATCTCGCTTCCGACTCCGATAAAATCAAAGCTACCAAGAAACTCTGCGAGATGACTCACATCCTCAAAGAGCGATTCGAGGATAACGATATCGACGCCTTGGGAAATATCTTAGCCGATAGTTGGGAGATTAAGAAATCCTTAGCCAAAGGCATTTCTAGTCCGTCCATTGACGAAGCTTATGCGAAGGGCATCAAAGGCGGTGCTTCGGGCGGCAAGCTGCTCGGCGCCGGCGGCGGAGGTTTCTTGCTCTTCTACTGCAAGAACGACGCCGCGAAAGCCGGAGTTAGAAAAGAATTAAACTATCTTAAGGAAATGCCGTTTGAGCTCGACCAAGCCGGCTGCTCGATTATTTTCATGGACTAACAGGGGGAGAAAAATTTATGGTTGATTTCAAGAGAGACATCAAGGATTACTACGCCCGCGAGGTCAAGGTCATCGAGGACCTCGACGTCGATGAGCTCAACGAGGCGATGAACTGCCTCCTTGAGCATTACGAGAAGGATGCGACGATCTACGTCTTCGGGAACGGCGGCAGCTCCGCCACCGCGTCCCACATGGTCTGCGACTTCAACAAAGGCACCTGCGCGAACGTCGAGAAGAGGTTCAGGTTCGTCTGCCTCAACGACAACATCCCGACCCTCATGGCGGTCGCCAACGACATGGCCTTCGAGGACGTCTTCTACTACCAGCTCGAGAACAAGCTCGGCAAGGGCGACCTGATCCTCGCGATCTCCGGGAGCGGCAACTCCCACAACGTGATCAAGGCGGTCGAGTACGCCAAGAAGGTCGGCTGCCAGGTCATCGGCATGACCGGCTACGACGGCGGCAAGCTCGACAGGCTGGCCGACTTCCGCCTCCACGTCCCGGCGGACGACATGCAGATCACCGAGGACCTGCACATGGGCTTCGACCACATGATCATGCAGATCTTCTGGAAGTACCTCGAGACACGCGAGGGAAAAACGCCCGTCTATAAGATTAATAAGTAATCCAGCATAGCAAAATAGCCCTTATCAAAAATGATAAGGGCTTTTATTTTTAAAACAAACTAAAGGGCTCATATGGTAAAACTTTGTAGAACTCAAAAGTCTAAGCAACTCAAAGTTTTTGTTAGCTACCACTTGATGTCTTTCTTAAATATTGATGTAAACAATTTATAATCGAGAACAAAAAGACCGAAACAGCCAATTGAATACAAAAATTTGCACCGCCAAATAAGCAAAGCTTTTATACCATTTCGTAGACAATGCCAAAAAGAAATGTATTTATTGCATTCCCAATGCGGGAAGTTCTCCGTCAGCCATTTTTTGGTATCTTTAATTACCGAACTATAAAAGTGACGTTTAGCTAGACAAACACGAGTCGTTTCGCCGATGGCAACTCTCAAGAAAACAAAGGCTTCTAAAAGAGGCATACATTTGGCGAAGTTTTGTCCATGGGCAACATAAAAAGCCTTGGTTTCAAGATACCCAGATTTAGCTTCGTCTAAAGAAACTTCGTTAGTTAAACTTGAAACAGAACCAGGGTTAACAAAATAATCATAAAGAGGCTCATTCACGAAGGCTATCTTTTGGCAGTTGGGCAACACCTTGGCGAAGAACATCATGTCTTCTCCGCTGCCGCCTTTGTGGATGAACCGAGCATCCTGGATTATCGAAAATTTCATGAGCTTGTTCCAAGGGGCGGGGTTTAAGTAAGGAACAACGGATGAGTCGGAAACATCATTGATAACGTCTGGGTTGTGCACCATTTCAGTGGAAATAACATGATTGTTGGAAGAATCAATTCTTCGATAACCACACATTGTAATATCGGCATTGGTTGCTTCGGCTCTCTGAAAAAGCGTAGAGAGATAGCTGGGGGAAAAGCTATCATCGGAATCTAAAAATAAAACGTACCTCGAAGTCACAAGCCCCGATTCAATAGCAAAATCCCTAGCTTTCCCGACGCCTTCTTTTTGTGGCTTAACCAAAACCGCGCAATGAAATGTTGGGTACTTTGCAATCAAAGATTGAAGCTTTGTAAGAGTCCCATCAGTGCTTTTGTCATAAACAAATATACAGGTAAAATTAGACAATTTTTGATGACTCAAATCCGAAAATAAGTTCTCTAAATGTTGGCATGAATTATATATTGGAACAACGAGAGTGATTGAATCCATAAGGCTATTTTACTTTCCGAATTAAAAAATGAAAGGCCAACATGCCTGATTGTGATTAACCAGAAATTTCGTATATAGAGGCAGATAATGCATAAGCAAGACACACCACGTCAACGTTTTTAAGAATCCCGGCCCGAAATCGTCGCCTCCAACCGCGTTTTTTGATCATCTAAGAGAGAAGGTTTTACCGAGTTTAAAAACCAGAAATGCAGATGCTTGGTGCTAACTACACACCATGAAATGTTCCTAAAAGGCATTAAATTTCTCTCCCAATATGCGTAAAAATTTATTTCCGGGCAATTAACCCATGGCGTTTTTATGTCCGGTTATTTTCCCCTAATTTGATATGTCTGATGTTCGCATTTACTAAGATACTCTTGCCAAAAGGCTATGACTCGCCACATCAAGTAATTCGAATTCCATTCCTTGAGCGAGCGCCAAAGAAAGGTAACACTTAGTTGGAATGGAGGAACGATCTTCTTTAAAAACATCTTTAGTTCATCCAAAAAACGTAAGAGATATTCAAAACCAAAGAATCGTTCAAAATCGATTCATTGAAATCTTAAACAATTTTTATTTGTTTAAATGACTCTTGTGCATGGTGTTGGTGAGAAACGGCCGTTCAATCGCTGTATCTGACGATTTCTTTGCTTTTCAGCGAAAGTCGAGCAGTTTTTTCACCTTCTGGAGGGCATTCCTCGGGAATCCGAGGTTGAAGGCGAAGAGGTTCGCCCAGTCCCGAAGGCGATCCTTGTTCATACCCCCTGTGCAGTTGGACGAAATCCTCCATGTTGGAGCAATGCCTACTGATTGGGTCGAGGCCGCTTTCCCCGTTGAATTTGTAGACCACTTTCTCGCCCTCGTCCCCCAGATTTAGCCTAGCGATCAGCTCGTAATGTGGAAAATCGAGGTCGTGGATCAGGGTCGACCATGGCCCGATGTGGCTTTTGAACACGTCGAGTACCTTCACCGAACTCGTTTTACCCTTTGCCATCGACAACATCCATCACATTTGTTTCGGGACCCAAAGCCATGGCCACGTACCATTGGTTCCTCAAGAGTTCATGTTGCCTCTTCCCGTCCGGCCTGAGCCCGACCTCCGAATGGGCCATGATGAAGTATTTCTCGTCAAGGTAGACGTCGCCGGAAAGGACAATCGAGTTTTGCCGTGAAACGATGACAACGAAAACCCCCATCCAGGAAAGAGCTCAAAAATCACCAACACCATGCACGAGAGTTATTAAATTCTGTTAGATTAGGGAAGGCGCATTGATTTAGTTATTTCCGAGACATCTTGGAATCATAAAAACAATGTCAATAATACTGCATCGGCATCTTTACAATATGCGAAGATCGAAAAGAAAAGTTTTATTTTTTGGAATGGTAAGAGATTGAGCCTGTTTGTTTGCCCATAACTTAAAGCATAAGCACTTCACAAATTAAGCAGGATCTCTTTGAGGAGAAAATAGCATTCCATTTTAGATGGATTGTTCATGAGGATTGTTACACATCTTTTAGAAAATCTATATTTGGATATCTTTATCCTTTTGAGTTCTTTTCGATATCATGAAAAAAGATGATTTAGCATGGTTCCAATATTTAATCGTCAAAGTCATTCCTAAAGATTTGCAAAAAAGCGATGATTTTTGTAGAAAGCGGATTTTTGAATAAAGGGGGGACGTCATTGTGTTAATATTGTTGGATAATCTACAAAAAATTTACAAAAAATAAAACCAATTAACATTTATGACCTAGCCAGTTGGGAATTTGCTGTTAAATTCGTTTCTTTCCTTATTTTCTATTTTTGTAGTACAACGAAAAAAAGGCATTCGCATCGCGATTAGAAACGGAGTTGATCCAGTCTTTATTGGCTAAGTTCCACTCAATCGTTTTCTTGATACCTTCTTCAAAAGGCACTTTATTGGTCCAGCCAATCGCGTTCATCTTGCTGGGATCTATGGCGTACCTCAAATCATGTCCGGGTCGATCTTGGACGTGATGAATGAGAGAATCTGGTTTCCCCATTTGTTTAAGGATTATCTCAACAATCTGCATGTTTGTCTTTTCGTTGTGGCCGCCCACGTTATAGACGTTGCCATCAACGCCATGACGAACAATGAGATCGATTGCCTCACAATGATCAGAAACGTAGAGCCAATCTCGAACGTTTAAACCAGTGCCATAAACGGGAAGGGGCTCATTCTTTAAGGCTTTCTGAATCATAAAAGGAATCAGTTTTTCCGGATATTGATACGGCCCGTAGTTATTCGAACAACGAGAAACGGTGACAGGAAGACCGAAGGTCCGATGGTAGGCTAAGCAGAGAAGGTCTGCCGAGGCCTTAGACGCGCTGTATGGCGAAGAAGGTTTAATCATACTGTCTTCGTGAAAGAATTCATTCTTGGCCTCAAGAGGGAGGTCTCCATAGACTTCGTCGGTGCTCACCTGATGGTATCGTTTTACCTGATATTTGCGGCAGGCATCCAAAAGGGTTTGGGTCCCCACCACATTCGTCTCGATGAAAAGATCAGGATAAAGAGAGGCCCGATCAACATGGGTTTCCGCAGCAAAGTTAATAACGTAATCAAAACGTTCTTCCGAAAAAAGCTTTTCGATTAAGGCTTTGTCGCAGATGTTGCCGTGTACAAACTTAAAGTTTTTGGCTTCTTTAATGCCTTCTAACGTCGATAAATTGCCAGCGTAAGTAAGTGCATCCAAACAAACGTATTGGTCTTCTGGGTATTTCTTGACCATCTCCAAAAGGAAGTTTCCGCCAATAAATCCGGCACCACCAGTCACTAAAAATTTCATTACTTTACCCCCAGGTAATCATGTTCTTTTAGCCATTTGCCTGTCGTCAGGATAGACTCACTAAAATTTGACGAAGGCTTAAAGCCCGTATCTGTTTCAAGTTCATTCAGGCTAATTTGAGAATAATCAAGTTGATTGTCATCCGGATAGGCGCCGAAGTTCAAAGGAATCTTCGGGTTAATAACTCGGGCGAGTTTCGTGAAAAGATCTTTAAAGGTTGTTAGCGAAGAGTGGCCAAGGTAATACGATTTCATTTGTTGACCTTTTTCGCCAATGGCAACGAAACCCTTGGCGATATCATCGATGTAAATCAAATCATATAGACCATTGCCTTCGACTAAATCAGGTGAGATTCCAAGCATTAATTTACTGATCACAACATTTGGGACCATTAGAGACCCGTTGCCCGGCCCATAAGCCATTGCCAAGTAAGCACAGTTGAACGAAATCCCCTCATTCTCAGAATAAGTTTTGCAAAGCATTTCAGCCGTAAGCTTCGCCATGGCATAGTTTGTCGTATAGCGGAGTTGTTGCGGTCCCTGAATAGTGATTTTCTTTTTCGTTTCCAAGACGTTGACCGTTGAAGCTAGTACGAATTTCGAAGTGTGACACTGCTTTGCTACCTCAATAGCCATCCTCGCGTTCGCCGCGTTCGACAATTGAAGCTTATAATCCTTAAAAGCGGGTCCCCAAACGCCTTGCCACGCAAAATGATACCAAACATCAATGGGTTGTTTGAATTTTGTCGGAAGGGATTGATAATCTTCGAAAAAAGCTTGAACGACTTGAAGGCGCTCGCTATTGAGGTCGCTCATCCCTTTAGGGTCGGTAACCACGGCATAAACAAAATCGCCTTTGCTGAGCAACTCCTTTGTCACGGCCTTGCCAATGAAACCATTAGCTCCGGTAACCACATCAACTCTCATCTTTTGGACATCTCCATCGTGAAGTTGACGTCGCTATCTTTGAGATAAGGAGCTTTGATATCTTTCTGTGATTTGACTGGATTTTTAATCGGCCAAATGACGTTAATATCAGGATCATCAAACTGAATTGCGCGATCGTATTCGGGATAATAGAGTTCATCAACCTTATACTGAACGATGCAATTTTCGGTTAAGGTCATAAAGGCATGACCACACCAGTTTGGAATCCAAATCTGCTTCTGATTCTCTTCGGAAAGTTCGACACCAATCCACTTCTTGAACGTGGGCGAATCTTTACGGAGATCCACCACCACATCGAAGACTTTACCCCGAGTGCAGCGTACAAGTTTCGATTGGGGCTTTGGATTAATTTGGAAATGAATTCCGCGCACAATGCCCGGCTTCAAAGAGAGGCTCTGATTATCCTGAACAAATCTCGGAGGAACAAATCCGGCGTTTTTTAAAGACCTTTCGGAAAAAGTCTCACAATAATAACCGCGATTATCGTAGAAATAATCCGGGACAAAAATCAAAACACCATCTAAATCCGTCTTTGTAAGATGAACTGCCATGTTATTTGAGGCCTCCAAAGGTTTGCATTTGCTCAATAAACTGGGCCTGCTTAAGTATTCTACTATAATTTGCCTCACGATTATCAGGTGAATTAATAGCTTCATAGAAGTTGTTGAGCGACTTAAGAAAGGAATCGTCAGTGCCAACTTCAATTTCTTTCATCAAAGTCAAACCGTCTTGTTTGTAGAGCTGGAATTTTACGTCAAAATCGCAAGAGGCAGTTAAAACCCGAGGCGCTACAAGAACGCCCTCCGAACCAAAAGCCTTGGCGTAGCAGGCATATTCGTCATCCATGCTATAAGAAAAACTACAGGAAGATGACCCGCTTCTCGAAACTATCTTGCCCGACCCCTTCATATCGACCTCAAAACCTTTTTCGAAGACTGGTTTATTGGGCTGAAGAACCCCATCACCACCGATTAAAATATCCGTTAGCATGATGGTATAGCCACCGCAATCCAAAAGGGCTCCGCCCCCTAAAGCCTTCAAATAGCGAAAATCATTTTGTTGCCTCAAAGGAAAAGAAAAGCGAACTTCGTAATGATCGATGCGACCAAGAATCCCCGATTTGGCAATTTTTAAGAATTCCTCAATTTGTTTATGAAAGCGAAACATATAGTTTTCGGTGACGGCCAAATGCTTTGTTTTGGCTTCATCCACTAATTCCTGGCTCCAGGCGAGAGAGGTAGTAAAAGGCTTTTCCATGAAAAGATTTTTATTGGCCTCGAGCACGGCCTTCCCGTATTGATAATGAAGCGCAGGCGGCTGTGGGACATAGACGGCATCGATTGTCGGGTCTTGCAAAACCCGCTCAAATCCCAAAAAGACCTCGCCGCCATATTGGCTCTTGAAGCTCTGGGCTTTTCCGATGTCTTGATCGCGATAATAAGCCACTCCAACATACTCAAAGCGAGGATCTTTTTGAATAGCAGGCAAAAAACGCCGAAAGGCAATCTCCGATGCCCCCAAAATAGCGACACGAACAGGTTTCATAAATTGCCTCCATATAGAGACATCAAGTCTCTTAATTGAATGTTAGCGCAATGGTATTTGGCGATGAGTTGGCGAAGAGTTCGATAGGATGCGAGGTAATACCCGCTGGGAAGGTTAGCGGGCAAATCGCCACGGGAAACCATCAACAAAACATTTCGGTTCTCTTCATGATAAAAACGCCCGCCCTCTTCCGAAAGAATCGTATCGACCAAAACGTCTTCTTTCACATTGAGACGACTAAAGAAAAGTATTTCTATCACATCTTTACTTCGCTTGTCGATTTCGTTTGATTCCATCTGGATGGTTGGTCCAAAGTTTGCAACATCAGCGCAGCCGATTTCTTCTTTAATGCGAATTAAGAAGCGGATGGCGTCGCCGCAATTCACCGCTAAGAGACCAAAAAGAGCTTCCCCCCTTGCGACCACCAAAGGTTGGTTCCAGTGCGTAACCTCTCTCCCCTGGATGTCGATATCAAAATAACGAACCTCAAATGGATACTCACGGCGGCAGCGCATACCAGAATCGTCGATTACCCAATCATCCAACTGATCAAGGCGAATCAAATCGTAGTGATGTTTAGCGATTTCGCGAAAACTAGTTAAGATGGCAAATAACGAATCCGATTCATCCTCGGCAAAAAGAGTCGTTTCAGCTGGCCCAACATCTTTTACCGAATGACACAGTTCATAAGGAAGACAAGATAAAACGGTTCTTGTATCCATGTTAACAAGATTGGGGTAATGAGTCGCCAAGTATTTAATCTGGCCGATGCTCATCCAGCGAAAATTTGATAAAACTTCGACTTCTTCATCGACAAAAATAGCAACATTCCGATTAAATTTACCTAAAAAACGGCTGCATTGTTCCGATTCTTTTCCATCATAGATGACTTGGTATCGACTCACATCGGAAAAGTAATCCAAATAATTGGGCTTCTTCCCACCATGCTTTTGGGTGAAATTGCTTTCCGTTGCTTGGATAGTCGGCGAGATTTGGACGTTATTAACATTGCCTGGTTCTATTTTAGCCTGCATCAGGCACTGTATCTCACCATCCATCTCTTTCATGATAATGCCAAGATATCCCACTTCGTTTTGGAGAATGATAGGCTGCTGGAAAGCGGTCCCATCATTCAATTCTCCGCAAATTCCATTGAGCGTGAAAAAACTGTGATTTTTATTTGTGACAATCGATTTGTCTTTATCACAAAACCAATAGGAACTGTTGGATAATTTGCATTCCCTAAGGATAGCGTGAGTTTTATCGTTCTCTCCTTGAATCCACAACAAAAGTTTGCCCGTCTCATTGGTTTTCCCCTGTTTGTCGTGCCAAGAAGCCAGAAGTCCGTGGCAAAGATTTACGAAATCCATTAGTGAACAATCTTGCCCTCAGCGACGTTGAGCAAATGTTGCCCATACGGGCTATGGCCCATAGCTTTTGCTCTTTCGATCAACTGGGTTTTATTAATCCAACCATTAATATATGAAATCTCTTCAAGACAAGACAGTTGCATACCCTGGTGATTTTCAATCATTCTAACAAAGGCAGTCGCTTCGGCTAAAGAATCATGGGTTCCAGAATCGAACCAAGTAAAGCCCCGACCTAGCACGTCAATCTTTAAATTCTTCGCATCAAGATACTGTTGGATAACATCGGTAATTTCAAGCTCGCCTCGTTTTGAAGGCTTGACATTTTCGGCAAAACGTACCGCTCTATTATCAAAAAAATAAAGGCCCGTAATTGCATAATTTGATTTAGGCTTAATCGCTTTTTCTTCCACAGAAAGAACATTATAGTCTTTATCAAATTCGGCAATTCCGAAACGTTCGGGGTCCGAAACGTAATAGCCAAAAATCGTTGCTATTCCTTTTTCAGCCGAAGTTCTCGCATCCAAAAGACGTTTCCGTATTCCGCCGCCATAAAAAATATTGTCGCCAAGAACCATAGCAACAGGGTCATCACCAATGAATTCTTTCCCTAAAATAAACGCTTGTGCAAGCCCGTCCGGCGAAGGTTGGACTTTATAAGAAATTTTTAATCCGATTTTTGATCCATCGCCAAATAAATCTTTGAATCTTGGTGTATCAGATGGAGTACTAATAATTAAAATTTCTTGTATGCCGGCAAGCATAAGCATACTTAACGGGTAATAAATCATCGGTTTGTCATAAATTGGCAACAACTGTTTTGAAACAGAAAGCGTAAGAGGATAAAGCCTAGTGCCTGAGCCCCCCGCAAGAATAATTCCTTTCATTTTTGTTCCTCGCTTTCAAATTATAGACTTACAAAAAAACAGGGGAAAGAAAAGCTTTTTTCCTTAATTGCTAGACAAGTCGTCAAACCAACCATTTGTCTTGAAAAATTCGATTTTGCATTTCATGTCAATGACAGCCAAAAATGACGTATATTAATGACGGACGAGACATACGTGACTCTCACCATGCCAATGTTTTGAGAATTCGTCGTCCTAATTTCGGTTCTTCCCCATGCTGCATATCGTTCAAAAGAGATAGTTTATCATCACCGGGCGCGCGTTTATCCCAAATCGTCGCCAAATGAGAGTTTTCTGACCACAGCGTCGGGGCATTAATCCCTTGTCGTTTCGCCCTTTTGACCCTCCAAAGCCGGACCCTACGACATGTGGTCTCCCACTCATTTCACTCTGCTCGAATGCGTATTTCATAAGAAAAATACCTCGCCTTCTGGTTTGGTTCGGGGTTTAGGGCACACTTCAAAAATGGGGACATCTTAAGGAAGAGGGCCATCATCGCGAAACAGCCAGATTGCGGGACGCCTCCCAGCTTCCTCTGGCTGCTGGATCGTAGTATAAGGACGAAATCGTATCTTGTTGGCCCTGTAAATATCTAGAAAATGGCCAAGGCCACTTGAATTATTTTGTCTATCAGACGGATGCGTTTTTAATTATTAGTTTTTCCTCTCTCAAAAACAATCCTTTCGAAGGAAATTTGATCGGCGGAAGTCCAATAATGAATTAATGGCCTAAAAATACCAGCCAACCGCATCATTTACGTGGTTTCCGCTCAATTTGTTGTATTATTATTAATATGAACGAACGTCAAGTTAATAATCAAAAGAATAAATCTCGAAAAGAAGTTTTACTTTTTTTTATTACAAAGGTAATCGTTGGCTTAGCATCTATTATCTCGATTTCAATCCGTTCCTCCTATATTGATCCAGGAGCGTTTGGACAATATTCAATAGCCAACCAAACGGTAACTCTTTGCATCTCGATTTTCGTTGCTTGGATTGTCGAGTCTGCGACGAGGTATTATGATGAGAATACAGGCCAATTAAAAACATTTTATTCCACCACTTCGATTAATTGGTTCATTAGTCTTGTCATCGCCTGCGGAATATTAGTTGGCATTGGTTTCCTTTTGCCCGAAACTTTCGTCAAACAATATCTTTTTCTCTCTCTTTGCCTTTTGATAACCATGTCTTCAATGCAGTTTCTTGAAGCAATCGCTAGGGTCGCGCATCAGGTTCTCTTTTATTCCATATCCAGTCTTTTTATTGCGGTTTTAAATATTTGTTTATTTCTGGTTTTTGGACAATATTTCAAGGTTGAGGCTTTATTTTTAACAACAATCTCTATTGATTTCTTGTTTTCCCTCGTGGCCTTTTTTTATTTCAAAATTTTTAAGTATTTTTCGTTTTCAAGTTATTCCTGGAAATTTTCGCTCCGTGAAATGAAATATGGCTTGCCTTTTATCATTTCTTGGGCAATTTCTTGGATTTTTTCGAGTTCGGATTTATACGTTATTCAGTTCTTAACTCATTCGGATATCAACAGCGGAGTATATCAAATGTCTTCAACGATGTCCGAGAAAACCATAAGCATTATTGCTGACGCTTTTTCTTTTTCAATTTATCCCACTTTGATAACCCTTTGGAATAAAAAGTGTATTGATGAAATTAACCGTTTAATAACAAAATACATTACGTATTATTTTTTGATTGGCTTCCCCGCACTCGTTGGTTTGGCCGCCATTTCTCCGCTTTTATACGGGACAGTCATCGAATCATCCTATAATCCTAACGGAAATGGTGTTTTCATCATAATATGCTTAAGTTCGGCTTTTTTCTTACGAGGTTACATCGGTATCGTCTCGCGATACTGGTTTTTGGAAGAAAAACCTTTAAAAATAGTTCTAGTTAATTCCATTGGAGTTCTTTTAAACATTGGCTTTGACGTGCTGTTCGTTTGGCTCTACGGTTATCTTTTTACCGCGGTTACAACTGCGGCAATCTTCTTTCTTTTGGCCGCATCTTACACAATAGTTATCCGAAAAACATATCATTTCAAAATAGAGATCCTTCCTTTGCTACGTATTATTTTGTCTTCTGTTGCAATGGGAGTTTCAGTTTATTTTTTAGGCGCTCTTTTCCCCCATCGATTGCTTTTCGTAATTGTGATCGTGCTGATAGGGATTGCCATTTATTTCGCGATTCTTTTGCTTCTTGGCGGATGGAAGGAAGCCAAAAAAATCTGGAAAGAAGCCACTATCAAATTTTTTAAAAAACATGACGAGGAAAACGATTCGAAAGGGCAGTCTAACCCCTGATTGCTTATTTTCTCGAACTTTTCTCCTGTGATATAAAGCACCAAGTAACCAAACCTCCCAAATATGAACGGACAATTAACTGAGCAAATTGCTTCGTCTCCTCTTGTTCTTGTTAGCGATTGCGCAAATTCGAATGATGATTTTCATGGCATCTCGACAAAAACTTAGTTTCTTTGCTCATTTTCTGTGGATCGCTTTATATGAAAAGAAAAAGTTTGGCCAACCGGTGAATTGCCTCGCAATGAGTGCAATACTAGAAAAGCGATTGTTTCCAGAAACTTGCAGCCCGTACCCTTCTTATTTGATTTATTTTTAAACCCGCAAACTCTCCAACGATGTCTTGAGGTACATTTTTTGCGAGAACAGTGCCTCGGCCGAGTCTTGCAAAATGACCGCTGGGTTGGGGACCCATCCTATAACACCTTGCTGATTGTAACGAACCTCGTTTATTGGAACCCCTAAGAAGAAAAATTCCTTTCACAAAACAAGAAAAATAAAGGCATCAAATTAAGAAATGATCCAACAAGAACTCGAAGGTCGTCCGCTCAAAAATACGATTATCTAAAAATCCCTAAAAAATTGTAGAGAAAATACAATAGTCCAATTTTTGAGGGCCAAAATCAATTCCTTGTTTCTTCACGAGAGCCACCGACAAAAGACGTTTACTTTAAAAAAACGAACAAATGGTGTATAAATTTCTCAATATGATCGTTATGGATTGCGGTTGTTATGCTCATTTGATTATTTAAGGGCAAAAAAATGAAAATCATTTCTAACACAGGCGTATACGCTAGCGGATCAAGCGCTGTTTCTGATTTATTAAAAGAATACTCATCGGCTAAGGTGTTTGACGATGACGAGTATCAGTTTTTCCAATGTCCTTTCGGCCTTTTCTATTTGGAAGATAATCTAGTCTACTCTACGCATAGAGGCAACTCTGGCTTTTCCTTAAAACTTTTTAAGACGTTTTGCCACAGAACGATAAACAAGCGATCTCTCTATGAGAAAACATTCAACCATTCCTTCATTTCCGAAACAGATAAATACATCAATTCTCTTTGCACATGCGATTACATTGGATGGGGGTATGTAGACTATTGGCTTTTGCCTCCTGTGCAAAAATATTGGTTTAAGTTCCGCACCGGTATTAATAGACGTTTGCCTAGATTTTTGCAAAAGCCTGCTACATTTGATTATTTGCCAAAAGAACACGATATGGCCGCCTTTTCAACAAAGGAAGATTTCCTATTAAAAACACGAGCATACACCGATTCTCTTTTCTCACACATAAATTGCGATGGGAAAAAGGTGGTTGTGTTTGACCAGCTTTCCCCTTCTTCAAATTCGACCCGCTTTTCCCACTATTTTTCTGATTTATTAACAATCATTGTTTTAAGAGATCCTAGAGATATCTTCTGCGATCAAATGGTTTTAAATGACCATTGCATCCCCAGGGATCCACATTCTTTTGTTTCTTGGTATAAAACGGTTATGAACGCTTCAAAATTAGACCAAAACGATCCGACAAAAGTTATGGTTATCAATTTTGAAGATTTAATTTTTAACTACGACGATTCAATTAAGAAAATAGAGAATTTTGCTGGGCTGTCACCAAAAGATCATTGCTGTCCAAGAAAATATTTTAATCCCCAGTTTTCTCAAAAAAATACTCAATTTTGGATTTCCCATCCAAAATTCAAAAAAGACTGCGAATACATAACTGAGAATTTACAATCCTATTTATATTTCAAATAAACCTTTACGGATGTTTTATTCCATCTGCGATGGTGAAATAACAACTCTCCTGAAACGAAATTGGACCCATACCGAAGGAATGACCATCTCTTCCTTAAAAAATCTCGTCAACCATTGCGTGTCTAAAATAGGGCATAAAACTTTTATTGTAGCTGATAAATGGCACAAACTTGTTCCTTAAATAAAGAAAATTAGCTAACTGATGAGCGTTTCTTTAGCCTGCAAAGTGAAGGGAAAAATAGAAAAAGGGAAAAATGCATTTTTTGTTTCTTCGTCAATAACGAACTTTTCTGAATCAAAACTGCGTTTTGTTTAAAAAAACTCATTCGAAGTTCGAATGCCTTCCGATCAGCCGGACGATGGCTAATTGTTAGGCGCTTTAAAAAATAGAAAAAATGGAAATAAAGATAAAAGCCTAATTCCGATTGGAGTTTCGGATATTCCTGAGCTATATAGTTTGTGACAAAAATAGCTGCGTCAACATCTTCATAAACCAGCCGTGGACTCTCTTGGTGAGACTGGCTGTTTTTTCTGATTGTAGTCCAATAAGTGGAAGTTCTCTCATAGTTAATTCCTAAGATATTTGGAAAAAGCTTAAACCACATAAGAACATCTTGACTTCCAACTCTCCCGACGGGGAAAGGATCGTTTGGGAGTAAAACTCTTGGAAAAAGACAAGAATGATAAAATCCCCAAGATTCAATTTTTAAAAAATTGGACAGTACATCTTGAAGGGAAATTAAACCCTCTTTGGAAAAATCATAAAGAGGGGGGAGCGTATTCATCGATTCATCAATTGGCGTTTCCTGAGTGTGGGGAACGTAGCCGATCGGAGTCTTTGAAAGGAGGGCGATACGTTTTTGGATAGAATCTTTTGGCAAAAAATCATCATTGTCGACAAAACAAATATAGTCACCTAAAGATACAGAGTATCCAAAATTTTGTGAAAATGACATCCCGTGGTTTTCGGTATTTGAAAAAAAACGCACTCTTTTGTCTTCCTCAGAATATGTTTTGCATATTGCGCAGGAGTCATCGGTAGAATGATCATCCACAAGGATAATTTCAATATTTCGGTACGTTTGGGCGAGAAGACTGCTAACACATCGCGATAAAAAAGCGTGTGCATTAAAAACGGGAACAACAACGCTTACAAGGGGGTTGGACTCTATTTGATAAAAATGTAAATTTTCCATGCAAGGTCAAAACGTCGATTCAACAGCAATCAAACTTTCCGATGAGTTTCGTCGAGATTTTAAATCATATTCCGGAATCGATTCTTTTAAAAGAAAAGAATCTAGTCTATTATAACTAATCTGTATGATTATAATTAGGAAAACGCAATATTTAATCAAATGACCCGAAAAACAAACAATCTTTTATTAAAAAAAGCAAACGCATATCAAAAAAGCGTGTTTTCTTTCATCAAAAACAATATTCGATGTTACCTTGAGCTTTTCTTACTCGTCTTTCTTTCTAATTCCTCGATTTATCTTTTCGCGGACTCCTCGGTAAATAAAACATCCGAAACTCTGGGATCCGAAATATCAAAAGTAAATAAAAAGGCGGCTTTACCTTGCTTGGGTTCTATGTATCCCAAAAGAGTAAGTACAGACTTTGATGGTTTTAAAATTCCATTAGACAAAGTCGAAGAACTCCAAACCGACGAAACTGATATTAAAACTTTTATCGCTTTCTCAAAAACGAATGACTTTTCTCCAGCATCGATAATTCTCGGACAAGATTTTCTTGATTTCCCGCTTCTCCAAAACAAAATCATTTATGAAAATGGGATGAGAAAATTATACGTAAATTTCCCCTTGGTTGCAGGGAGTATTCCAGCATATTTATCTAGAGGCGAAATTTTTTTATCCAAGGCTTTGGCAACACACATGATAAACAATTCGCTTTTCCCTAATTATGCCTCAATTATCAGTCAGAACATCGACTTCCCCATGACGCTTGGTTCGAAGCGCTACGAGAATATCTATACTGTAGTCGGTGTTTTTGATGACGACGATGGATCGGATTTGTCGAAAACAATCAATGGCGTCTTTGGGCATGAATATGGCTTCATTCCGGATACTATATCCACCCCAGATTCGGGACGGTTATACTTTCAAACAACAAGTGACTCAAGTTATAACACAACTCTTCTTTCGAAAATACAATCTATGTTTGTTATCGACAAATATGATTCGTATTCTTATTACCATTGGATATATACATTTGATTTTTTCCAATATGAGGATGGCCTTTATACAAATGCCCAAGAACTTTTAAACATAAAATTAACTAATTTAGCTTGGCAACTCCACATTTATTATAGTAACTACACCAACATTGTAATTGCGCTTGGTGCTTTTTTGATTTTTATTGTCTCTATGTCTCTTTATGTCTACACTTTCCGAAAGCTATACATAAAAGCTAAATATGATATTCTATCAGGCAACGGCTTTTATTTTCTTAATGCAATTGGTATTACGGATATAGCCTCCATTTCTATCACTCTTTTATTAATCTACGGAATCAATTGCCTTCCCGTTGGCAACGGCTTTGTACAAAGCCTTTTTTCCGTCTGGGGTTTTCTCGCTTGTTCCGTTTTGTTTGTGATTTTGATTGCTTTGCACATTTTTTTCTCTCTTCCGAGGAAGACGAATAATGTCTAGGATATTGCTTCACACGGCTAGAACTTGGGGACGAGATTTATTTGGCGACCAGACAAATAAACACATCGTTATATTCGATTCGGACGATTGGGGTTTGGTTAGAAATAGTAAAGAAGCAATAGAATCATTATCGAAAGATGGCTTGCTCTCGCATGCCGATTGGTTTGAAAAATTAGATGGATTAGAATCTGCTGATGATCTGCAACTTTTATCGTCTCTCCTCCACTGCTTTTCCGACGAATATAACAATCCACCTGTCTTTAGCTTAAATTTTGTCTTAAACAATCCTTACGTAATCGGAACGGATAGTAATTACAGAATTGCCTTTGTCAAAACGAGAGATGTATATTCTCAAAGAAGCGAGTGTGCCGATATACTTAAAAAAATCCAAAACGATAAAGCTTTCCAGCCTCAATTCCATTCATGGTCTCATCTGGATGTAAAAACGTATCTTTTAGATTTGCAAACGGGTAACAGTGATTCCAGACTCTTTTTAAAACATGGTGCAATTGGCTGCTCCTCAAAAGAATTGAGGCCTTTTGGATATATGGATGAAATGCGTTCTTTCCCCTATCCAAAAAGCATGGAAGCTTACTTGAACGCGGGGGATAAAGAATTTTTTAAATATTTTGGATTCCACTCAATTTCATTCGTTCCTTCTTGCCTGGTAGTCTCACCTGAAATTCAAAAAATAACGCCTCCCCCCTTTTTGAAAATCATTAAAACCGGTTTTTATACCTATTGGCCCGAAAATGAAATGTATAAAAAACACTTTTCTCCATTAAGAAAGTCAAAGAACGGCCTGCTTTTTATCCCTAGAAATTGCGATTTTGAGCCCTATTGGATGAATGATCCTATAAATTATTGCCTCTCCGACATTTCGATGGCTTTCCTCCAAAAAAAACCAGCAGTGATCTCTACTCACAGATTAAACTACACATCGAGAATCCCCGGGAATAAGAGAAACGAGAATCTAGACAAACTTTTTTTGCTTTTGAAAAAAATAAAAGAGAAATTTCCAGATGTGATTTTTGCCAATTGGAATCAAATCGAATCAATGCTTTTATTGGATTAAGACGTAACGTGAAAACACGTTTCGCTCCTCGTCTTGTTTTTCAAAATCCTCTCCGAAAAATAAAATGCCTGAGGAAAAAACAAAAATCCAAGAAAGAGAATTCAAATCAAGAACAAGCGAAGCTAAAAAAATCCATACTAATAATGGCCAATATTTTTTAATTGATCGGGAGACAAGAAACAAAACGGGAACGGAAGATTTTTCGCTAATAAATCGATAAAAAATAGAAAACAAAACCGTCATACAATAAAGCAAAGAACCGAATAAGCCAAAATCCCAAAGCAAGCGCAAAAGGGTATTGTGCATATCATTATAAAACGGAACAGAGGCTCGCAGGCCTTGGCCAAAAAAGAAATCGATTGGGTGGCCAAGAAAATAAATAGTATAAATGTTCCAAAGGTCCGATCGGTTGGTTGTGATGTTGTCAAGCGAAAAACTACTCCCGGTGGAATTGGTAAATCGTTTGATAATGGTGCTCAACAATTGCTGGCCGAAAAATATATCCACAGCTAAGGCGCCAATCCCAACACAAAGTAGGGTAATCAAACCGGTTTTCCCGCCCATTTTCCGGCCTCTAAAGAGCAAAAAGAGCAAAAAGAGAAGCAATCCGATGTAAAAAGTTTTTGATTGTGTAATTAGGCCGGAAAGCAAAAGCAAGGCGGTGAGCAGAAAACCAACACGATCTCTGGCAGCAAAGGGCTTTCGTTCAATCAAAACAAAAAGCAAGGCTTCGGCCAATATAAAAAAAGTATAATAGTTAGGATCACCAATGAGTCCGTTGAACCTAACCGAAAAGAAAGAACCGCCTTGATATACGGTCTCGATGTACAGGTAAAGAGTACGACGAATATCGGGATTAAAAGCACCGGCAATCCCAAAAACCATTGAGCCAAACAAGCCATAAATAATATAAAAGTAAGAAGATTTATAAAGCTCTTTGTTGTCAGATGTTTCGAACGCAAAAACGGGAAAAAGAAAATAAAGAAAAAATGATGGTAGGGATTTAAAAGAGATGCCGGACAAGTGCAAAAAATCAATTAAGATAATGTAAACCGCGAAGAGGATAACAAAAAAACAAAAAGGAAAAAATGCATTTGAAAGCTTCCGTTTTTTCATTAAAACTAAAGCAAAACGCTCAATAAAAAAAACTAAAAGCAAATAAGTTATACATGAGGTTCCGGAAGAAAAAAATTTGAAAACCATGGAAAAAGAGGCAAAAAACAAAAAATAGTGAACCTGAGACTGTTCAGAAGAAAATAAGAGGAATAAAAGCGAAAAGGCGAAACAAAGGGCAACAAGCGCAGGACTCTCTCGCAAAATGTTCAAAAAAAGAGGAATCAAAAGGAAAATAAAAAAGATAATGTCGTATTTTGACAGAATAAACCTAATACGTTTCAAGAGCTCTTTTTTTTGATTAACGTTAATTGATTCCATTTTTAAAACAAATAATGAAAATGATTCTATAAAATATTAGAATAAAAAAGTAGCCAAGAAAAGAAAAACGTTTATATGCAATCATTAGAACTCTCTATTCAAAATGATTCCTCTTGGAAAGGATGCCCATTTTCTTTTTTTTATAAAAACGGATTAAACTACCCACATACACCGGATGAAGAAAGTCTTTTTCTGACGCTTTTTTCGCCAGAATCATTAAACCAATTAGTTTTTCTTTCCTCGAATTCAACCAAGATATCCAGTTTTGAGTTCCATACAATTGAAAGCGAATTTTTTTTGTTCCATGCCGTCTTTTTTCATAAAACCATTGATAATAAGAGGAAAGGAAACGACTTTTTTCTACTCCCGAACACAAGAGAAAAACTAGCAGAGAATTCTTCTTTCTCGACATCTTTCGAAGCGGCCTCTCGGTATTTAGATGACACACATCCAGATTTCATTCTTTTTGATATCAATGAAGGGAAAAACACCCTACTTTCAAGCAATCAAATGGCAGAAATTGCTATATTTTTATCCAAATATATTTCATTTTTTATCCCACGGAAACAAAACAAAAAGCAATTCCAAATTATTAGCAAAAAAATCGATATGAACGCAAACGGCCCTTGGGATTTGATACGAACAAATTTTCTTTTCTTCTTTTTTTTCTTTTTTCTTAACCTTTGCTTTCTCTTATCCGCTTGTGTAGTTCCGACGGTTTTCACATCTTTGCCTATATTTTTATTGTCTTTATTTATATATTTTTTGTCTTTTCTAGGTGAACTTTTTCTTTCTTCCAGATTTTTTTATCTCAGAAATAAGCGGGGGAACTATGACCAAATAAATATTTTCTCAATTCGTTCTTTTGTTTACTGTGCGACCATAGCGTTCACACTTATTTTCTTTTTGTGTTACTTTCTCATTCAAGGCAAAAAGACTACCATTTTTTCTGGATTGTCTCTTCCGATGCTATTTTTTTCTTTTTTTCTCATTGTTCTGTGCCTCTTGATTCAATCATTTTTTTCCTCAAACCATCATGCAAAATCAAAAAAACAATAAAATTTTAATTGTTGTTAAAAATTTCCAAATTGGCGGGATTCAGAAAGCCTCAATTTTATTTATTAATCAAGTAGCGAGGGAATTTCCTGTGGACGTCTTCGCTTTTTCAAATTCCGGGCCTTTACTTTCTCAGATCGATTCGAAGGTGCGCATTTTGCCACCCAATCGCTTTTTCGAAATTTTCGGAGACAGCCAAAACGAAATTTTAAAAAAGTACGGAATGGCTTGGTTTTTGATTCGTTTTCTTTTGGCTCTCCACTCAAAAATATGGACTTTTAAGCTCGCCATGAGAATTGCTTGTAAAAAAAACCATCTGTCAGAAAACTACAATATTGCTATTAGCTATGTCCAGGGGAACAATCCAAACTCGCTCTCTTCTTCTGGAACTTCTTTTTTTGTTCTAAATTGCGTCAACTCTCTAAGAAAAATCCAATTCATCCACGATGATATGCAGCCTCGTCAAGTGAAAAACGCATTATTCATAAACTCTTATTCTAATTTTGATGCAATATTTGTCCTTTCTAATCAAATAAAAGAAACTGTTTCGGCCTTTTGCAAAAACCGAATTTTCGTAACTTCAAACTTGTATGACACTTCGATCATCGAATCTGATTGGACCGCTCAAACTAATCTCAGCAATGAAGAACCTCATTTTTTGGTATTGGCTAGATTAAGCAAAGAAAAAGCAATTCCGAGATTAATTAACGCTATTTCTAAAGTCGTTTTGGTTAATTTGACTCCCTTCCATCTTGATATCTACGGATCTGGGCCCGAACGTGGCGAGATAGAGTCGCTTATTTCCGCCTATTCTCTAAAAACAAGAATCACTCTGCACAACGAGATATTAAAGCCCGCAAAAATTATCCGAAACTCTGATTATTTGTTCGTGACCTCTTTCGACGAAGCCAGACCCGTTGTAATAGATGAGGCCCATCTTTGCGGAACGAGAGTGTTTTGTACTAAATATTCTTCCTCAAGCGAACAGCTTTATAAAGACGATATTTGCGTAGAGAACAGTGAGAATGGCATCATCAAAGGTTTTGACTGCCTTCTCACCAATTATTCACGATATAAAAAAACTGCCAGTAAAGCATTATTTGACGATAAAAATGAGCAAATTTTTGATAATTTTTTGCAAAATTTAGAACAAATTATGAACAAAAGATAAAAACCGAATTATCCAAAATCTTCGCTTTATGAAAAGACGAAATATGATTTTTTGCTTCGGCGAGGGGATTTCAAAAACAAAATTTGCATAATTTGTTTTAAAAAAAGCGTAAGATACAGAACATTGAATTTGTTTCGACAGCGTTTTGTAATCTTTAAAAGAAATTTTCATTTTCGACATTTTGGAAATAATATCGTATAAGCGACGGGAATAAAATAAGAAATAAAGCTTAAACGAATCTATTTTTTTGGAACTTTTTTGTATTTTAGAAAGAGAAAAATTAGACAACTCGATAAAATCTCCGACATAACTTGCTTTATAATTTTTCGTGGCACCAAATTCATTAATCCGGTAAAAATAAAGTGGTTCTGGAAGATAAAAAACCTTTTCAATTTTATCCGAAATTGAAAGCAAAATCATTTTGTCTTCGCCCCAATTGACTACCTTTTTTGGGGGGGTATTAATAAAATCAGAAAACAAAGATCGCCTGAGAATTTTATTCCAAAGATCGTTGTAGTCATCTGAGATTAATAAAAGTTGACTCAATTTATCAGAATTTGAAAGGCCATCTTCGAAAACCCCTTTATAAATGCCCTTTCTGCAAATAACATCCCCTTCCGCCGACATTTCATAATAATCGAAGACAAACAAATCACAGTTTGTGGAAAGCAAACACGGAACAATCTTCTCAAAAAAAACGGGAAGCAACGCATCGTCACTATCAAGAAAAACGACGTAATCGCCTTTCGCTTCGGAAAGAAGACTGTATCTTGCCCAGAAAGGGCCTGGTTTTTTTTGAGAAACCAATTTTATCGGAAGATCTTTAAAGGAAGCTATAATATCTTTCGTTCCGTCTGTCGATGCATCACATATCAATATTTCAAAATCAACATTTGAAACTAATCGAACCGAAGAAAGACAGTTTCCGATAAAATTCGAAGAATTAAAAGAGGGTATTAAAATAGAAATGCGCATTATCAATCCTCCGTCAAAAAGAAGTTTGCTGGTTTTTTAACGAATTTTTCTTTTAAAAAAGCTTTCTTGAAAAACAAAAAATAATTCCTTTGCGAAACGCAAGCGCGACTTGTGCTTTTAGTTTTTTAGCAGCCGAGGGCCGTTCGCATCCGAAAAAACTATACCGACTCCTCTGAGGAACTGCAAGGTGGGACTCCGAGAAGAAACTGCTCTTCGCTTTTTCCGTTCCTGGAAAGCCCAATCCAAACACCCTGAAAAGAAAGCACAATCCGAGTTCCCCCGTCAAAGGAACGATTGCCAGCGAGCGAAAGACCCCAATTCGAGTAAAACGGGCAAAAGATGGAACCAGCAGAAAAAGTGACCGAATCAACACTATTCTGCATTGACACCACGCTTTCGGCAAGGCTAATTAAATACATATCAACCATCATTCAATTTTGCTTTCAAGTTTTTGGAAATTTTATAACTTTTAGGAAACACGGAATTGTTTTATTTTGTTTTTAATGACCCCTTATGCACAGGAGTAATTTTGTTTCTAAAAATTTCCATTCAGAAAAATCGACTCCATTGACGCCGTCAAGAATGGCAAGCACAACGACGACACATCCTGTTTGCGATCGATAATAAAAACTCTTTTAAAACACCCTTTTTAGAAATAAGCGTTGAATTAAAGCGCCCTTGAAAAAAATACCTAAAAAAGGTAAGAATAAATAAGTTGTCTCCCTGAGGGAGAAAAAACGCTATAATTAAACAATTAAAGGAGAAATGGGGCCTTTAATACTGATTAAACGTGTTTCTTGGAGCCTTATAATGGATAATTCCGCCTTTTATTTGATTTTAGCCGGGGGCATTGGAGAGCGTCTGTGGCCATTGTCAACTATCAAAAAGCCAAAACAATTGCTTTGCCTTTTTGACGAGAAAAGCCTACTGCGCCACACATTTGAACGCCTTTTGCCGTTGACTGACGCCACACATATCTATGTTTCAACAGCGAAAAGCCAGAAATCTTTAATTTGCAAAGAATTACCCGAAGTACCTTTAAAGAACATTTTCGTTGAACCCATTCCGAAAAATACAGCAGCTGCGATTGGCTATTGCGCTACTTGTCTTTCGCATATTAACGAAAACGCAATGATGGTTGTTTTGCCTGCAGACCACTACATTTCTGATGAGACAAAATTCCAAAAGGCAATATTATCTTGTTTTCCTGCAGCAAGTAAAAAGAAAATAGTTACCATGGGTATCGTTCCGAATGCTCCGGAAACAAATTATGGGTATATCAAAGTAAGCCAAATTGTGGAAAATACGATTTGTCCTGCTCTTTGTTTTAAAGAGAAGCCTGATGAGCAGACAGCCGTTCACTATTTGATGACAGGACAATTTCTCTGGAATAGCGGTATTTACATTTTCTCTATATCAACGATAGAATCATCATTCAAACAATATATGCCCTCATATTACCAAGCATTCAAAACTCTTTCCTTCCCGCCAAAAGAAAATGAAATACAAAATGTTTTTGCCAGTTTTAATAACATCTCAATTGACTATGGAATAATGGAAAAAGCTCAAAATATTGATGTTTTGGCGGTAAATTTCGGCTGGAGCGACGTTGGCAATTTTCTTTCATACGGATCTTTACTACCGTCAGATCACTATAATAACCACTCGAAAAATTCTCTTTATTATGTTAAAGACAGTTCTAACAACATAATCGCTTTGACCAAGAAAATTGAGGTATCTCTTCTGGGAGTTGATAACCTTTTGATAGCCTTTTCCGGCAATAGATTGCTTGTCTGCAATAAAAACGAAATCGGATTTTTGAGAGAAGTAAGCAAAACGAAAATTCGCAAGAAATAAATTATGGAAAAAATCATTTTTTTCTACAGCGATAAGATATTTGGCAAGAATGGCGGATCGCTTTCTTCTCGACGATTTTACGAATTGCTTAACAACCTCAAGAGTAAGCAAAAGATTGACGATTTGTTAATCGTATCTCTCGACAACCTACCAAACCCCTATGGAATTCGAATAAAAAAGAATAAACTCCTTGATGTCGCCTCGCGCGTGCTTCTTAAATCAAACTACTTATATTTTCCTCTGCGACATTATCGTAAAGTTTTCCGGGATTACAAACCTTCAAAAATTTTTATAAACTCTCGAATGGATTTCATCGCACGTTTTTTCAAAAAAACGAACCCGCATTGTGAGATTTTTGTGTATTTTGACAATATTGAATTCGACTATTGCCGAAACGCCGTTCCTAAATGGGCCGTCTGCATAGAAAAACAAATTGTTTTTCGTGCAGAAAAAAATTCTGTATCAACCGCTGATGGGTTATTCTTTTTGACGAGAAGGGATAGAGACCGCTGCGTTGCTCTTTATGGGGGCACCACCAAAAAAGACGTTTCAAACATGATCTTCCCGATCACAATCACCCCATCGGACTCTTTAACGATAGCTCCTTCAAAACCTACCCTTCTTTTATTGGGAAGCCTTTCTTACAAACCGAATTCGGATTCAATCATTTGGTTTTTTGATAATATTTTTCCTTTCTTACAAAAAGATGTTTTCGATGTTATTGTCGCGGGCAATAATCCGCCCGAAAAAATTGAATCACTTTGCCGAAGAAACAGAGTGTGCTTAAAAAGCAATTTTGGGAAATTATCTGATTTTGTTCCGCAAAAGACCTGTTTGCTCGCCCCACTTTTTTCTGGAGCAGGAATGAAAACCAAAGTCGCGGAATCGCTTTCATATGGGATGTTTGTTATTGGGACGTTTGAAGCTTTTGTCGGATATGAAGACGTTTTTGATAACAATCCATCCTTTGTTAGGCACGCAAATACGAGCAACGAATTTCTTGAAGCAATCAAAGACTATTCGTTTGCATTTTCAAACAATGCAACCTTTAATCAAAACCACGTTTTCTTTGAACGTTTTTATTTGACTTCTTCATATGAAGAACAATTTTATAATTTTGTTTTTAAAAACGTTTCAACTATTGACCTTACCAAATCAGACACATCGTTTTTATCATAATCCAAGCAACATTTTTCCGTTCTCCCTGATTCCATACCAAGTCTGCTCCGAAAAAGCCCTTTTTTGATGTTCTGGTAATCTACACATCCTATCGAAAACGTTGGCCAGATAATGCCTTCCTGCCTTTCTGTGCTGTCCCGAATAAGAACCGCGGGAAAATTTAAAATAGAAGATTCTTCCGTAAGAGTCCCGCTATCACTTAAGACACAAAAGGCATTCTCTTGGAGTTTTAGATATTCGAAAAAACCGAAAGGCTTTTCTTCCCGAATATACGGAGACAGCTTGAAACCATTTTGCTCTAGCTTCTTCCGAGTTCTGGGATGAACGCTAAAGATGACTGGCATCTTATAGTCGTCTGCAATCTGGTTAAGCGCTGGAAATAAGCTATTGAACTTCTCCGGAATGTCGATATTTTCTTCCCGGTGGGCGGACATCACCATATACTTGCCCTTTTCGAGATGGAGTTTCTCAAGGATATCAGAATCCTCAATTTGCTGTCTGTGGGCGTTAATAACCTCAAGCATTGGTGATCCCGTGATAAATGTCCTATCCTTACGCAATCCTTCGTGCATGAGGTTGTTATACGCAAAATGGCTATAGGGCATGTTGATATCACTGATGTGATCAATCATGACTCTGTTCGTCATTTCAGGTACATTCCAGTCCCAGCAACGATTGCCCGCTTCCATATGAAAGATGGGGCATTTAAGACGTTTTGCAGATATTGCGCAAAGAGCACTATTCGTGTCACCAAGGATTAAAAGGGCATCGGGTTTAACTTCTTGAATCAAATCGTAGGACTTCGAAATCACGTTGCCCATGGTCTCGCCAAGGTTTTTGCCGACACAATTTAAATAGTAATCCGGTTTTCTTAATCCCAATTCATCAAAAAAGATTTGGTTAAGTTCGTAATCGTAGTTTTGCCCAGTGTGAACCAAAATATGATCAAACTCTTTGTCGCATCGTTTGATGACTTCAGATAAACGGATAATTTCGGGTCTTGTCCCCAATACCGTCATCACTTTTAACTTAGCCATCATTTATCCTCGGCAACCGCTTCAGCAGGATAAGTATCGGCATTTTTGGGATCATAAACGTCACTTGCCCACATCAAGACGATGGCATCCGTATCACCAATGTTCTTAATGCTATGGGCATATCCTGGGATGATATCCACCGCTTCGAATTTTTCACCAGACACAGCATAGGTAGCCACTTTATTCTCACCAATTTGCCGCTCTTTGATTTCACAAGAACCCGATAAAACGAGATACTTCTCATTCTTGCTCATGTGGTAATGATTCCCTTTGGTCATGCCAGGTTTAATCACGTTAACCGAGATTTGCCCATGGTGCCCAGTTCTTAAAAACTCTGTGAAAGAACCGCGATCATCACAATGGCTAGCGAGAGGATAAGAAAAGCCATCATCTGGCAAATACGAAAGATAAGTGGCGTAGAGTTTCTTTTCAAAACCATCTTGCAAGGGGAACATCAGAGAGTCTCGTGATGCTCTAAAGGATTGAAGCATCGCCGCAATTTCTTTAGGTTTTGCGGAATAGGTTGGCTCAACATAGAGCGGCTTACTTGTGGGCGCCGGCCTTTCTTCAATGACCTTCAAGATACTTGCACACACATCATCAATATAAACGAAATCGAAAGCTGGAGCTTTTTGATTTATTTCAATTGGCAAATCCCGGGCAATGTTATAACAAAAAGTTGCGACCACACTGTTATAATTGGGCTTGCACCATTTGCCGAAAACGTTTGCAAAACGAAAGACATAGGTCGAGTGACCATTAAAGCCATAGTTGTTAATAACTGATTCTGCAAAAGCTTTAGACTCTCCGTAGGGATTATCTTTTGCTGCTTGAGTAGAAGAGCCTAACAAAATCGGGGATTGAGACCCGAATTCTTCCATGAGGGCAACGATTTTTTGAGTTAAACCAAAATTCACCGTTTTTAAACCGGAGGAATCCTTTGGACGGCTTACTCCTGCGAGATGAACAATAAAATCGCTATCTTGAATGCCTTGACTTAACTCTTTTTCGGAAGATTCAAGGTCATATTCGATTACGCTATATCCTTTATTTTTCAGGAAAAAACAAAGATTCTTCCCAATAAATCCTTTTGAACCCGTAACCAAAATCTTCATAGATTATTTAGCCTCCGAAAATTCTTTCAATCGCAACAATTGTTTTTTCATTTCTTCGACATCGAGGCGCGCCGTATTGTCAGAGGTGTAAGACTTCGCCTCATTAAGCCGGTTGTCACCTTTTTCAACATATTTATCGTAGTTTAAATCCCGATTATCAGCAGGTATTCTATAAAAACTTCCTTCGTCAACGACACGTTGCATTTCTTCGGATGTAACCAAGGTTTCGTAGAGCTTTTCGCCATGACGAGTGCCGATATATTCTTTGCCCATCTCAGAATGCGTCAAATCCAAAACGGCGTCAGCAAGAACGTCTATCGTTGCGGCTGGGGCTTTCTGAACAAACAAATCGCCTTGATTGCCGTGTTCAAACGCAAATAAAACAAGATTAACAGCATCTTCAAGCGTCATCATGAATCTTGTCATGTTGGGATTGGTAATAGTAATGGGTTTGCCCGAGTTAATTTGCTCAAGAAACAAAGGAATGACGGATCCCCGGCTTGCCATAACGTTGCCATAACGAGTCAGGCAAAGAATGGTGTCCCCTTCAAGCAAGCGACGGCTCCGAGCAACAACGTTTTTTTCCATCAATGCCTTGGTAATCCCCATTGCATTAATCGGATAAGCGGCTTTGTCGGTAGATAAGAAAATTGCTTTTTTGACATGGTGATTAACGCAAGCGGTTATGACGTTATCAGATCCAATGACATTCGTCTTCATTGCCTCCATCGGGTAAAATTCACAAGAAGGAACCTGCTTTAAAGCCGCCGCTGAGAAGACGTAATCCACGCCCCTAAAGGAATCTTCGATGCTTGAATAGTCGCGAACATCGCCAATAAAGAATTTTAATTTCTCATTAACGTATTGTTTTCGCATGTCATCTTGCTTTTTCTCATCGCGAGAAACAATCCGAATCTCTTTGATACCTGTCTTTAAAAAGCGATCAACGACAGCGTGGCCAAATGAACCAGTCCCGCCAGTGATAAGAATCACCTTCCCATCAAAAATATCACCCATTGTGCGTTCCTCTTGACGTTATTATCTCACTAGATAATAAGTTTTATGAGTTTTTTTATCGGAAGAGACGTTTAATTGCAGAAATTGACATTCATCATCTGAAAAGACAAAATAACGATGTATTTTGACTTTTCGCGTGATATGCTTGCAAAACGAAGGCGGTTTTCTCGCTTTTACCCTTTATGCTTAAGCCAAAACAAAAAACTTACCTAGTCTTCAAAAGAATCATCGACATCTTTGGGTCTTTATTAGGAATCATCATTCTTTCTCCAATTATTTTATTAACATTGATCATTACTTCTTGCACTTCTAAGGGTGGGCCCTTCTTCATTCAAGAACGCCTTGGACGTCACAAAAAAATTTTCCGTATGATTAAGTTCCGTTCAATGAAGAAGGATGCCAAACAGGTTGCGCCAGCTGATATGACCATCGAAGAACAGCAGTCTATGGTAACGGGTTGGGGCAAATTCATGAGGAAAACTTCAATTGATGAAATCCCTCAGCTTTTCAACATCCTTGCCGGGAGCATGTCGTTTATCGGACCCCGACCATCTCAAACTCAAGAACACGAAAAAGAACTTGTCCTTGCTCGCGAAAGTTTTGTCCCTAATGCCTACGAGGTAAAACCCGGCTTAAGCGGATATGCACAAATTCACATGAAAAGAGACCATGATGTCATGGAAAAGGCTAGAGAAGATTCGTATTATGTTCAACATATGAACTTCTGGTTCGACGCTTCTATTTTTATCTACAGTTTCTTTTTAGCGTTTGGTTTCGTCAAAGGTCGTTAAACATATCCACGATATTTTTTAACTGCTTCTCTGAAGTTTTAACCGAGTTATTTTTGGATGAATTTGGAAATAAAGAAAGACTCGATTTTAGTTGTTCCTTATTCTCCGCCACGTACAAAAGACCACGATCCGCTAGATATTGGCTTTGTGCCATTTCTTTTGGGGCGTAAAGCAAGAATGGCCTACCGGAAACCAAACAATCCATTATCTTGGTGCTAAATGCGTTCTTTCTATCTCTTGCGATAAAAGGATCAAAGGATTCGACATGAACTAAAAGATCGGAGGCGTCAGCTAATTTGCGAACCTGCTCATAAGACACAGGTTGGTGGTAATGAAGATAAGGGCAGGCATTCAACTTCTGAAAATCTTTGTCACGATAAACCCTTCCGTAGACATCAAAAGAATAGGGTTTGCCTATCACCGATAAAGCATTAGCGACATCGATCAAAGAATCCGCTCTGCCATCGCTGACGTTACCAAAATAAGTTACCTGAAACCGGCCAGGTTGAGGAACATAAGGAGTCGGAGTCCATGTGGATATTGCATAAAGAACCTCTGATTTCTTGTCCGGAAATTCTTTTTGATAATCCGCTTGAAGATACTCGCTGTTATAAATGCTCAAAGAAGCATAGTTAATTGCTTTTTTAAAAGATTTGCCAAACCGATGATGAAATTTTGGATACAAATGGGCGTGGCCATTTTCATCCAACATGTAATTCCAGGCTTTGAAGTAATAATCCTCCGAGTTATAAATCACCAATTTGCTTTGAGTTTTTCGGCAAACAATCAAAGCCAAATCATAGAGATATGGCATATCCCCCGCTTGGAGAAGAACCACTTGAGGATGAACCGAATTAACCCAACTCCAAAAACGCTTTGTCGACCAGGCTTTACTGCGCCACAAATGGTCGCGAAGAAGACAAGTCAAAGGGTTTTTGCGAATGGAAGAACGCGGGTTTTGCAAAAAAGAAGCCAGTTCTGCCATATATTTTCGTTCCAGCCCAACACGTTTGAATTTCTTAAAATGATCGATAAGATTTTGATCACTGATTTGATAATAGCGGCAGTCAATCAAGTCCAACGGGGCATCATTTAAAAAGAATTGGGCTAGATGATCTTTGGGATAATCCAAAAAGAAATTGCCCAGCGTCCGCCCGTTGGCGTTCTCTTTAGAGAAGGGGTCATTTGATATAACGAGAACACGAGGTAACACGAGAATACTTTATCATTTTTCATTCAAGTTGAAATCGTCGTCTCTTCATTGCTCTTCTTTTTTTAAGAAGTCATAATAGCAAAGACCGAAAAAGATATGACCACCACTCCAAAAGAAATTGATGTCATTGTACCCATCTACAATCGGGAACGTTTCGTCCGACCTTTTATTGCGATGATGGCCAAACAAACTTACCCTACCTTCAAAATCTATTTTGCTTGTGGCCAAAGCCAAGACCACACCGATGGTGAAGTCCAAAATGCCATAAAAGAAAATCCATCGATGGTGATCGAATCCGCCTTCGTTGGGGCCGCTTCAATTGGCGAACTGCGCAATTACTGGCTTAACGCCACTTCTCTCCAAGGGGACTACCTCGCCTTCCTCGATATTGATGACCTTATTGACCCGACGTTACTTGAATCCTTAGTCAATAAAGCCGAAGCCGATAACGCCGATCTTGTCCAATGTGCTTTTAAACGAATCGATGAAAAGACCGGAAAGCTCATTTCGCTGGATATGGCGCACAATCCTACCGTCCCCATTTCACACCCCCTCGATCACACCAATATTGTTTTTATCCACACGGGTGTTCCAGCAAAACTCTTCCGCCGCTCACTGATCGGTGATGATGTTCGGTTTGGTAACTCCCACCGCTTCGAAGATGTCGCTTTCGTTGCAAAGTACCTCGCCAAAGCAAATATCGTTTCTTTTATCAATCAGCCCCTCTATATCTACGTCATCACCAAGAGTTCCGTTTCGTCATTCGGCAACAAGGAAGCCGTTCAGAAAGAACTACAAGACGCCCGGAAAGTCCTTCTTGATCTCAAACAATTTTATAAGAAAATGGCACCAGAGGCAGAACGAACTGGTTTCATCGACTCGCTGGCGTTTCTCCGTTATGGTATTGGGCTAACAACCAGAGCCTGTCTAATGAAGGGGACTAAACGCCATCAAGTCATTAAAGAAAGCGATATTTTCTTGGCTACTTACTTCCCCAAATGGAAGACTTCGTCCTACCTTTGGCGAAAAAACACCAAAAAATACGGTGGCAAAACTCGTTTTGTCCAATGGTGCAAACACCTTTACCGAATTCATTGTTTTGGGCTTTTCGTCTTGTCCTATTCTGCCTACACTAAAACGCTCAAAAAAGATATTAAGCCTTAAACCTTGTCTTTTTGATGGTTTTAACTGTCAACAAAAAAGGCTATAGTGTTACGAGCATTTTTACCTATTCGGGTTTAAAATGTGATTACACTCATGGACCAAAGTTGTTCCGTTTCACCCGCTGACGCGGCGAAACTATTTATCCCCAAAACAAAAAAAGTCTCCGTACTCTATCGTTTTTCCAAACGCTTGTGGGATATCGTTTTAAGTCTTGTCGCACTTATTGCTCTTTCGCCTTTAGTACTGCTTCTGTCCCTCGTTAATGCCATCGTCTGCAAAGGCAACCCCTTCTATGCCGACAAACGGGTTGGCCGCAACGGAAAGACGATTTCTCTTTTTAAGTTCCAAAGCATGTATCCCGACGCGGAAGAACATCCGGAGAAATATTTAACTGCCGCTCAACTCGAAGAATGGAAGAGCGAACGTAAGGTCGAAGACGATCCCCGCGTTCTCCCGTTTGGACGTTTTCTCCGCAAAACCTCGATGGATGAGATCCCTCAGTTCGTGAATATTCTTGTCGGAACATTATCTTTGGTAGGCCCCAGAGCGATCACCGACGTTGAATTAGCCCGCTACTACTCCGATGAACAAAAAAAGATTCTTCTTTCTTGCCGCCCTGGCTTGACCGGTTATTGGCAAGTCAAAGCCCGCAACGAAGCATCCTATGAGTCCGGTAAGCGTACTATCATGGAAATGACCTATTTCGAAAAAAGAGGATTTTTCTATGACTTTTATCTTGTTTTAGCGACCTTGCCCGCAATGATTAAGCATAAAGGCCTCTAGACTTTGCTAAAATAAGAACATGCATTTGCAAACGCTTGTCACCACGTTTCATAAAACCGAAGACGAGATTAGAGAACTTGTTGTTCATAATAACCTGCAAGGTGAAGTTCTTTTTGGCGACCAATGTGGCAAAAACGAAATCAAAGACCTTGGGCTGGTTGGGAAAGCCCATGTCATCCTCTATTTCTTCGATACAATCGGATTATCCAATAATCGTAATTCCTTGTTCAAAGCCGCCACTGCGGACTATGTCAGCTTCGCCGATGATGACATCGTATTCATTGATAACTATCCCGCCATCGTTGAAGAAGATCTCAAACGATTAAACAACCCCGATATGATCCGCTACAACATCGCCTCAACGAATCCCCAGCGAAGCATTTCGCAAATTAAAAAAGAAAAGCAAATTGGCTTTCACGACGTCAGCAAATACGGGGTTTGGGGATTCTTCTTTAAACGAGACTTCTTGCTCAATAATGGTTTAACTTTCCGTCCCGAACTCGGCCCAGGACAAAAACGAAGCCATGGTGAGGATACCGTTTACCTAAAAGACTTCATGGACCAAAAACAAAAATCCTATCAAATCCCCCTCGTTTTAGGCAAAACCGACATGGATCATTCTTCATGGTATGGCCAAGATGTCCGTAACGACATCGTCACGGATGGTTATGTTTATCGACTAAATCGGAAAAAGATAGCCTTACTTTTTGGCTACTACCGTTATTTGGCCCACCGCAACTTCTTCCCCAACGTTTCTTTTCATCAATTCGTCAAGCTTTATAAGCAAGGCATGAAAGAGGCAGATGCAGCGAAGAAACCTAGTGAAGATTGAAAGTTTTAAATTGACAAGTTGATGTCGCGCTGTCTTGAAAGACATCCACAACAAAATCGTCGAGTGTGGTTCGGCCCTGTCCTGAGCCAACACGTTTTGAAGGTGTCGTATAGGCTTCGGGAAGAGAAAGACTATACGAGTTGAAATAACACAAATTGTCTTTTCTAAAACGTAAGAAACCATTATGAAGATCTTCAACAACATAGCCGTTTTCTGCCGGGATTTTTGAGGTCGAGAGATCGCTTAATGCAATTGTGTAACTATCGCCCGACTTGTCTTGGGCATAACCATGACCATCATAACTGTGCGCAATTGAAGTGTTCGTAAAATCACTTTCGAGCAAAGTGTTGCCTTTAAGGGTACAGAAGACTGATTTGCCACCAGCGGAATAGACCATTCGATCTTGGGAATAAGAAATATCATGAGGGGTGGAAGGGAGGTTTTGAGTTACTTTAAACGTTCCATCCACAACGGCACCATTTGATCGATTCAAGAAGTGTTCAGCGTCCAAAACACTCAAATCAAAAGAATACAAAGGATTATCGGTAACATCAGAAAGAACTCCGCCATTATTGCGGAAAATCATAATTTGAGCAGGACGTAGTTGATGGTTCAAGATCGGATGTAATTTTGCCCAGCCATAAAGGGCAATGTGGCTTTCATCAAAAACTGGTCTCATTTCATCTATTTTAAAAGGGAAGTTCAATGAAGTATCTTGGCCATTAACAAGAGCGATCTGATGGGTTGAAAGTTGATATTTTTTGCCCCCCTCTTCATAGTCGTAATCTCCGGTTGTTTCAATGGCGTTTTGGTAAAACAGAGCCTTAGCGAAAAAAGCATAATGGTCCATGCGACTAGGAATGAGAAAATCAACCCAACTCTTATCGGCAGAGTTGGTCGTCCGGAACCATCCCATCGGATAAAGATTTCCGGTGTAATTTGAAAGATTAATACTCGATAAGGTCGAATGGAAAGGAACGTACTCCCCATCAGAAAACTTCGCTAAGGAAAATGGCGGTTCGCTAAGAGAGATCCGAGTCCCACTTGGCAACACTTCGAAATACTGGGTCATGGTAGACGCTTTGATTCTTTCGGCAACACACTTTTTCTGATAGGAGTCCACGAAAGTGACGGCGTCGAAAGAGAACCCGGTTTGAGGGAGACCAGAAGCAAGAAGATTCCCACGATAATCGTAGAAATCCCCTTTTGCCCAACTACTATTGCTGTCTAGAGGAAGGACGCCGAAAACATACGTCCCCGCTTCGCCTTCATCGTAATAAACCAAAGACGTGTATTTGGCCGGCACTGCAACCTTGCCGGAAAGGTAGGAAAAAGTCCCATGAAGTTGACTAGAAGAATCTAAAATCTCCGCAAAACCCCGTTCAAGATGGGTTAAGGAATCTGGAACGACCTGAAAAGAAGATTCCGGCGAGGACACGGACGAAACGCTGGCACGGAAGTCTCTCGGATCAAAAATATTGAACGCGATGTTTCCGAGATTGAACGGATAAACCGGTCGATAGGGCAAACTGCTGCAACTCGTCAAAAAGATTGTGGATAGAGCAATGACAAAATGGATTTTTTGATTAAGAATTCGCTTCATTTTTCTTTGCTCCCCTCTTAGATTTTAGACTCAAAATCTCTTGGCGAATCTCTTTTCGGAATACCAAAGCCGTCGCAGGCAGATAAATGGCAACAAAGACCGCCGCTTTTATTAAAGCCACGACATATCCACTAAGATCATCGGGTAAACGAACACCATAGGTGAAGACAACATAAGGCACAGCCCATGCCACCAGCGTAATCCCCAGAACAATAGCAAACGTCACAAAATAACGCCCCACAGAGAAGTCCATGGCCTTTTTGTAGTAGATATTCGAGGCGACAATCATTCCTGATATCACCGAAAAGGCCATCCCGATTAGTGGCCCGTAGATCTTGTATTCGGTCGGAAGATAAGCGACACAAAGAATAGCAATTCCAATGCTGACAATAGCGCAGGACAAATTGAAGATGGCTAAAAAGCGATGCTTGTTATATGCCCGTTGAGCTTCGATCCCCACTGTCTCAGAAAGAGGAATGAGCCAAAGAAGCAGGAATCCAACCCCCAAGATATAGATATCACGGAAGTCCGTTGGGCTTAAATGGCTCTTCCGGAGCCAATAGGACACGAAATCCAACCCACACGTTATAAATCCCCCAACCACAAGGAAAAGCACAACCAGCTGCAATTTAGAGGCCCTGAGCCATAAAGAAGCGACCTCTTGATCCTTGTGTTGAACCGCCAAAGCGTTAATCTTCGGAGAAAAGTTGTTGCTAATGCCTTGACTCATCAAGGACTCATAGGCAAAGAACTGAAATCCATAAGTGAAAACGGTGACGGTCTTACCGGAATCCACCATAACCCCAAGGACGGTTTTGCCTAAATAGGCATTAATTTGCGAAAACGCCACCACAAAGAAGATCCAAATCGAGAATAAATAGACTTCTTTGAGGTACGGCTTCCATTCAATACGTTTCATCCAGGCAAATTTCATCTTCAAAAACACCAACGAATAAATGACGTTAGCGACGTCCATAACGAACTGGGCCAATAAACCGATCCAAGCGACCCAAATGATATCTAAACCGAAATAAAGGGCTAAAACCGTGAATCCCGTGGTTAACAGATGGGAGAACAAAATGATTCCTTGTTCCCAGGCGAAGCGACTCCGATAGTAGGCAAACCACGAAAAGATTGAAAGAAAAAAGTCCGAGGAGGCCGCCAAAGACGTAATCAAAACTAACTGAAATAATTTAGAACGGATTTCCGGGGTAGCGTCCTTAAGATATAAGGCGCCGTTGCGATAAAGAAAAGCAATAACAACACCGACGATGAGTTCAACCAAAGCAATGACGCCAAAAAGAACAAGATAAAACCCATTGGTTTTCTTTAATCCTTCTTCGCCATTCTTTTCTTCGCTGACCGTGGCAAAACGGACATAAGAATTTTCGATGCCAAACGAAATCAAAAGAATTAAGGCGCTGACGGATACCGCAAAAGTATAAAGACCATTATCAGCTTCCCCCACTTTCTGCAAAAGATAGGGGGGATAAACTAGGGCAATAACCAAATAAACAGCTAGGCGAACATAAGTTAAAACGATGCCTGTTTTAATCGAATTCTTTTTGGTGATCTTTTGTTCTGACATCGTTTTAGACCTTTGCCTTATCAATACGATTAACGGTCGCGGGGATTGCTGCAACAATGAACGATGCAACAAAGGTCATCGAGGACGAGGAGAAAACGAAATGATTAATCTCAGTAATGCCATAGACAATGCAACCAATAAAGCAGGCCAGTAATCCCGCAAATAGAGGACGATTTATTGCTCGGTTCCCCCAAATTGTTTTTCCGGTATGAGCCAAAACCCAAATATAGAAAACCAAGAAAACAAGTCCGCCGGCACAGAACACGTCCAAAAACGCATCTTCCAAAGGACGCTCCACAATGGTGTGTTCAATAAGATACCCATTAATTGTTTTACCAAGAGGTCCCCAGCCAAGAAGAACCGATTTTGCATCCAACGCTTCAAGGAAGTTTGCCCAAATCTCAACGCGGCCTGAATAATCAGGACTGACGATCACATCGCGAAGTTTCCCAAGTAATTTATCCGATTCATAAAATGAAGGAACCGTAAGAATCAAGGCGAAGAAAACGAAAGCCAAGAAGCCAATAGAAAGGAACGTCCAGGCCACGCCAGGATGTTTTTTGATGCTTTGAATACAGCGAAAGATGTACAACGTAACGATAACAGCGATTTCCGAAACATACGCAGTTGAGCAACGAATAAAAACACACTCTGCAAAATATACAAAAGCCAAAAGGAGAAGAGGGATTCTTCCCCTCATTTTGCATTGCTCAGCCAGGACAACGGCCGCAACAAAGCAACCAAACAAAGCGGCACCAAAAGAGTTTTTATCATTAAAGAAAGAATGAACGATGTATAGCCACTTGTTCTCTCCGCGCCAAGTTGAAAGATTTTTATAAATATCAAACTGAGTGGCGACCGAATATCCAATGAAAACAAGGCCAATAAGAGCCCAGAAAATTAGGAAGGGCAAGAATTGGATTTTATGACGAGTCTTGGTCATCGGAAGAACGAAGAGAAGACAATAGGCCATGAAGACGGAATAGGCCCACTGCAGATAGAACTTTGCACTGGCTCTGGTGCCGATGGTAATCGGGTCTTTAGTAGGGTCATAAATATAGGATTTGTTTTGAACAAAAACCAAAATGCCAAGATAAACGCAAATAAAGAAGAAGAGCCAGGAATACCGCCACGGAGGTAATTTGCGGTTAACTAAACAAATTAGAAGCATGTAAACCACAAAGACCGCGCCAATGATGATCCGGAACCGGAGAGCGGTATCGCTGAAGTTCAAAAGGTTGTAGAACTCCTCGGACGGGTAACGGAACCACGACAAAAGCGAGACCACCGAATAGACAATCAGGAAGTAAGGAGTTAAAACGTTGATGAACTTATCATGAGGTTTTTTGCCTTTAGATTGTGCCACCATCGCGTTGACCTCCTTTCTTCGGCATGAGAAGGAACAAGAAGGGGATAATCCCTCCAAGAACCGCGGCAATAAGATAGGCGAAGACGTAATCGAATCCCTTGCCTTCGACGAAATGAACCCAATTCATTTGGGGCAAGACGTAGACCGATAAAAAGACGGTGATCACTAAAGACATAAAAGCAAAGAGCCAATAGAATCCCCGGAACCGCTCAAAGGCTTTTTCTCTGTCAGCCCGTTTGAGGCATAAAGAGAAGAGCAATAAAGAGCACAGTAGACCCACCGCCAAAGAGATCGCTGGGGCAAAAATCATCAATCCCTCGCCGGTGAAACGGAATTCCACCAAAGAAGGGGCCAAGACCAAAAGATCGGCACACCAAAGAAAAAGAAAGAGCACGAATAGGCAAGCCCAAAGAAAGAAGTGTCGCTTAGTTTTCTTTGCCATGCGAAACCTCCTTAGCGAAGACACGAGAACGCTGAACATCGCCTTTTAAGGCATAGCGTTCCTGCAAAAGCAAATAGCGGTCACTCCACTTGGCTAACGACCAATCATCCCATGAAAGCGAAGCAAAGCTTGATAAGAAAATAGAGACGATGATGGGCAAGACCAACGCCACCAGAGTTAAATATACTGAACGAGGGTTGTTGACTAAGGCGAAGTGGCAGACTAAAAGGATTGATAACCCTGCAAAAAAGTAAATCGAGGCCGTTTTTGCAAAGATTTTTTCGCCAGGGATAATACCACTGAAGCAAACGATCAAAAGTAACACGAAGGCCATTAACGCCGGGAATAGCGCCCCGAGCCAATCCCCCGAAATAGAAGGTAGCGTAAACGCCATCACCATCGCGGCAATAAACCAGAAAAGAAGACAAATAAAGCCATAAAAATGCTTGCCCCGAGCCAAAGACGCCAACGCCAAGAAGATAAAAGGGGCAACCAGCATCACGCTGCCAAAGGCATAGAAGAGATTGGGATTCGCCAAATAGTCATTCCCATTCAAAATCCCCAAGGCTTCAAGAAGAAGAGGCGCATCGAGGCATAAGGGTAAGGAGAACGCCAAGCTCTTTTTAAGAAAGCGTTCCGAAGAGAAAGGCTGATGAGGCAAGGAAGGTCTTTCAGGGTCGGTAAATAGCGAAGTGACGTAATCCTGGGAGGACGGATGCTTCTCAGCAAAACGATCAGCCGCTAAAGGCATGACCAAAAGAATGTTATAGATCACGCCAAAGGAATCTGGGAAAGCTAAGTCGCCTGCTTCTAGGAAGCTCCGGAAGAAAAGCCCCATAGCATAAAGCAAGGAGACCATCGCGGTTTTCTTGTGCTTTTTTAAAGCATCGACAATCAAGAAAAAGACATAAGCATCCACGGCGGCAGAGAAAAGAATCCCGATCACCCCGCCACGAGCCAAATCCACGATCCAAGCGGAGTCGACCGGATAAAAGCCATTAGGATCATTCAATAAATACGAATAGAAAGCGTGGGTCCAATTGCCATAGCCTACCCCCACGATAATCGTCAAAGGGAAACTCGAAATGCAGCGGACCACATCGGACCATACGTAAATCCGGTCGAGAAACGTCGTGCCAAGATAAGTCAGCATAAAATTCCAAATCGTATGGAAATAACGATTCAGCCAAAGAGCATCAGGGTATAAAAGACCAAAGAGCAAGAAGGCTACTAAGTTCACGACAACAACCCCAAGGATAATCCAATTCCGTCGGCGGTGATTCGGTAACGTTTTGACAAAATGCCAAAAATAGAATCCAACCATAAAGACCGTTGCCACCGCCAAAATCGTCTTCGATAAAACGAAGAATTGGTTGAGATATAGAAAAGCAAGAATGATCCAACGCCACCAATGAGGATTTTTAGCCTCAAAGTAAGCTTCGGCAACCAACCCATTGAACAGCATGAAGGCGTAAATGTTCTTTTGGGTAGTCCAACTTTTGGGCGTACCCGTCGTTTCATCCGCACCACCATTGTCGATGATCGCCCGATAAAGATCGGCTTCTTTGATATACGAGAAAAATACAGCCAAAATGACGATAATCACCGCGCCAAAAAGCACGAGATCAAAAATCTTGGATCCCGCTAATTGCTGGGGGGCCAAAACAAACAAAAGATACAGCATCGAACAAACCACCAAGGCATAGAGACAGTAACGGAATTTCATCGCGGCATCGATTTGATAAATGAGTTCGCCAGTATCGTAGACACCAGGGAAGAAAAGAATCGCGAATAAATCAACAAAAAACAGTCCAGTAAATACCAGGATGGGCCATGCCTTGATTTCAAAAGCAACATGACGCTTCGCCGTTAAAAGAAATCCAGCATAAAGAAGGCCATAGCCCAGACAAGAAAGCGTCATTTGAACGTTTGTCATCTCACCTTGCCGGGTCCCATCAAAATACGAATGCCCTTCAACGATGAAACAACCGCACAGTAAAACGAGGACAAGAAAAACGTCAACAAGCAAAGCTCTATTTGATTTTTTGTTAACGCTATCCATTGGGAACAATCGAGAAGATCGTCAGAGCATTCTTAGCAATAAGCTAAGAAACTCATTTAAAGGCTCTTCGCGTCATTATACAAGGCTTTTCAGAGCTTTTTAAAAAACCAATCGGGATTTGCTGGTGATATTTTACTCTTCGTCTTCGATGGTCTTGTGATGGGAATAACCCATAAAGAGATACGCGACCACGAAGGAGAGGAAATTCGAGGAGAAAAATAACCGTTCATCAGTGAGTGTCGTAAAAAACAAGAAAGCCCCTGTGAAGGCGACAATGACCGCGTAGAAAATCGGATGATGGGCTTCTTCTTTTTTCAGCTTGGCTAAGCCGATGACGATCGCCAAAAAATAGAACAACAAATAAACAAGACCCCCGCTGTTATAGACCTCGAGAATACCGTTCTCTAATGGGGTAAAGACAGCCTGCCCCGTAGCCAATAAAGACGAACGATAATAGCCCATTAGACCATCTCCCACGAAAATCCGCCAAGAGGAGATCGAATCCAAATAGGCTTTCCAGACTTTAAGACGCGAAGAAAAGACGGCGATAAATTCCTCGCCTAAATAAGAACGGAGAGTGCTGGCTAAGGAACTGGGGATCGACGTCAAAAGAACCAAAAGCAAAACCAAAAAGAAATAAAGCAAAGACCCCCACTTCAAAGGCTTGCTGAGCAAATGGTCTTTTTGAGCCGATAACAAGGTAAACGCAATCACCACGCTGGCGCCGGTTAAGCACCAGAAGGTAATCGATAAACCTAATAGGCCCGTTGCCACCAGCAAACCAATGTCCAAGAAAATCAAAGCATACCTTAACCACCGCTTGGCATCGTAAGCCAGTACCCCCAAAGCAAAACATCCGGCAAAAAGAACCTTGCCCAAATCTTCATTGGTTTTAAAGAAACTGGTGTAGTAGACATACGAATACGAAGCATCCCGACCCCGGATAAAGGCGTAAACCACGGACACTAGGGCAAAAAGGACAACCACGATGGGCAAGGCGTTCTTATACCGAGGCTCCTTTTTCGCGTAAGGCCACAAGAAGAGAACGGCAAAACAAAAGAAAACGTCATAGAAGGTCTTGGCCTCATAGAGCGCCACCGCCGATAAAGGCAACGTGTAGACCTCGTTGTGGCCATAAGTCAGGCTGCATTCATGGACGAAGACCAAGACGATGGAAAAGAGCATCACCCACAAGAACATCAACCCGTAGCGTAAGGGTGGTTCCGCCCGATTCTTAGCCCAAACAACCAAAGCGAAGACCATAAAGATTCCCGCTTCACTAATCCAGTAATAGTCTTTTACCGCAGCGCTATTGATCCAGCCATACAACGTTGGATCCGGATAATAAATCATTGGCAGGACTGAAAGGATCGCGAAAAGGGTCAAGAAGATGGGGATAAAACGATTCAATTTGGCATTCGCTTCTTTCATAAGCGCGTAATCCCCTGCCCTTGGAAAAGATAGTAAGTGAAGATGAACTCCAAAATGCCTCCTAAAAACACCAAAGAGGCCGCTAAAGGACCATAGGGCGTTGTGGCAAGAGTGGGATAAAAGACATCATCAATCAAGTAGACCAAGGCAGTAGAAAGCAAGGACGCTAAGGCCACATTCAAGAAAGCGCCGGTAAAGCGGGAAGTCCGCAAAGCCTGCATCGACGAGCCCAAAGTCCCGACCGACATCTTACGGTTAAGAAAATGAATGGCCACCAAAGAAAAGAGATTCAGCAAGACGATGCTGCCAAACGCAATCCAACGGTTGCCGTTACGGATGTTCTCCGCCAAGAAATAAAAACTGCATAAGAAACTGGTGGCTTGGATCACTAAGATCAAAAGATAAACGGTCAACCAGAAACGGAAATGATTTTTCTTGGACGAGGAGGACATAAGGATTCTTCTGTTAATTATTAACTAGATTATCAAAAAAAGATACTGCTCGCCTGCGCGAAAGCCTCCTCCGTTTTGCTCATATTTACGTAAAGAACCAAAACAAAAGGGGTGCAAGCACCCCTCAAGGATCATCGTTTCGAAATCGCCTTACTTCGCGTTTAAGAAATCGGAAATCTGCTCGTAGACCTGCATGTGATCCTTCTCGTTATGAATCTCGTGACGCATATGCGGGAAAATCTTCAACGTCACATTAGTCATTCCGAGTTTCTTATAAAGATTCGCCATATACGTCGGGCCCTTGCCATTATTGCCGACCGGATCTTCCGCTCCGGCGATAATGAGGACTTTCTCTTTCGGCGAGATCTTCTTTAACCACTTGCTCTTATAGAGCTCATTCATGCCCCGTAAGAACTCTTTCCAGAAGCCATGGGTATCCATATGCCCGCAATAAGGATCGGCAATGTACTTGGTGACGTTCTCGTCGTTATACGAGAGCCAATCCAAATCGGTCTTCCGGTTCTTCACCGCTTTGCTATAAGGTCCTAAACCGGCATTAGTCATGAACTTATCCGGCTTATCCCAGTTATGGGCGTTGGTGCGCATCGAGGCTAAGCAATAAGCCGCTTTCATCTGCGAGCCATTGCCGCCATTGGTGCCGCAGAGAATTGTCCGATCGACGGTATCCGGATAGAGTTCCAAATAACGTTGAACCATAAAGGAGCCCATCGAGTGACCCATAATCGAGGTCGGACGGCCTTCTTTCTTTAATTCTTCAATCTTGATATTGGCGGCCATGACGTTATCGTCAAAGGCACCTTTATACCATTTTTCCTGGTCTTCTACTTTCGGAGCATTTAAGCCTTGACCAACGGCATCAAGAACATAAACGTCATAGCCGACACCATTGAGATATTCAGCTAAATCCTGGTAACGATGCGAATGCTCATTCATGCCGGTTAGAATCACCAAATTCTTCGTGGTCCCAGCATCTTTAAAAGCGAGACCTTTCTGCTCATGACCATTCGGCAGTTTAACAACAAACTCTTCCATTAAACAATCCTCCTTAATTGTTCAATCGAGCTCCTATAGTGTTTATTATAGCAAAGTCAATGTAAGGGGTTTCAAAAATGTTCAATTGTTTTCATATTGTTTACCACAAAAGCTCCAAAACCCTTCCCAAAGTCACAACCGCTTCCGAAATGGAGACAAAAATTGCGGAAGAACAAAAATCCAAACAGGATTTCCTCGTTCCTCAAAAAAGAGACCACAAAATCTTTTTTCACCCTTTCACTCTTTTGATGTATAGTGGATACGGAAAAGCAATTATCAATTAAACATCATTCGTTTGTATAGCATTTTGCAATATAAATAACATATGTTTGCTTCAAAAGGAGGAAAAATGAATAAAGAAACCATCACGGTGAGGCTAGATTCTGATACCAAAGAACAAGCTGAGGAGCTTTTTGATGATTTAGGCATGTCGATGTCCTCTGCCATCACCATCTTCCTTAAGCAATGTGTCCGTAAAGGGGGCATTCCCTTTGAAATCCAGCGTGAGAAGTCCACTGGACGCAAGATTAAACCCCTCCATAAAATGAAGTAGAGCCCGTTAACCCACGACAAAAGAAGCCCTCTTGAGGAATAATTCCATCAAAAAAGAGGGCTTTTTATTCGGCCCTCTCTAAAGATTTCGGAAATATTATTTTATGCCGTTGGGGTTCTTCTTTTGGAAGTTATAGGCATCCCGGCAGGCATCAACGATCGTTAAACGGCTCTTCCAGCCCATTTCCTTAAAGGCTTTATCGCAATTGGCGAAGTTGGCGTCAACGTCACCCGCCCGACGAGCTTCGATCTTATAAGGGATCTTCACCCCATTGGCCTGTTCAAAAGCGTGGACGAGTTCCAAAACGGAGGTACCCTTCCCGGTTCCGAGGTTATAAACCACGAGACCCGGTTTTTGCTCAAGACGCTTTAACGCCGCAACATGGCCTTCCGCCAAATCGACAACGTGGATGTAGTCCCGAACACCGGTACCATCAACCGTCTTATAGTCATCACCATAGACTTTTAAGAACGGAAGTTTGCCGATCGCCACTTGGGTGATATACGGCATAAGGTTATTCGGAATGCCATTCGGATCTTCCCCTAATAAACCAGAAGGATGACCCCCAATCGGGTTAAAGTAACGGAGTAAGGCGACATTCAGTTCCGGATTGGCTTTGGCCACATCCCCCAGAATTCGCTCGATCATGATCTTGGTCTCGCCATAAGGATTGGTCGCCGAACCAACCGGATCGCTCTCCACAAGCGGAACCCGTTTCGGAACACCATAAACAGTCGCGGAGGATGAGAAGATGAAATTATTGACGTGATATTGTTTCATCACATCCAAAATATTTAAGGCGCTGCCGAGGTTATTTTGATAATACTCAATCGGCTTATACACCGATTCGCCCACCGCTTTATAGCCAGCGAAATGGATGACTGCATCGATCTTATTCTCTTTAAAGATCGCTTCGGTTTCTTTCCGCTTGGTTACATCGACCTCATAGAATTTCGGCCGGACATGGGTGATGGTTTCAATCCGATCCAAGACCGCTTTCTTCGCGTTATAAAGATCATCAACGATGATGGGTTCATAACCCGCACCGATGAGGGCAATCACGGTTTCGCTTCCGATAAAGCCTAAGCCGCCTGTCACTAAGATGGTATGCATAAATCCTTCCTCCTATTTTTCCTTTTTATGATCAGCCGAAGGCTTTTCCGCCTTCGATTTCTCTTTCTTCACCGCCGCCAAACGTTTTGATTCCGCCAAAGAAATCTTATTCTCACGGCGGACTTCATGGTGGCCTGGCGTCGACTCGAATTCATAGGCCTTTTCACCATGGACGCTCTTGGCAACGTTATCGAGAATCATCTGAGAAATCATCGAATCAACCCCGGCTTGAACCGCAAGACGTAGGGCGATTAAGCCTAAACGATCCCGGAGATTCTGCTCGGCATTGGGGTTGTTCGCTTTGATTTCATTATTATAGGTATCGACAAAACTTTGAGTTTTCGAAGCAACCTTTTTCGAACTTTCTTGAAGGATGTCCCGCGCCATGACTTTGAAGAAGCCATAGAGCACAGACTTATCCGCCGCGACGTCTTTATCCATTTCGATCAACATCGAAATTTCCGACATCGAGAGGACTCGCTTCAAAGAAGAAATCGCGAAGAGATAACCCAAGTGTTCGGTGTTGTATTTCTTCTTGACTGGCTCCTTCAAAATATCCGCTTTGACATAGTTGTTCACCATGAAGGAAGTAAGGATATCTTTGTTGGAGGGATTGATGGGCTTCAAGGCCGAATTAATGTACTCGACCACCTGTTCCATATAAAGGGGAACACCGGGGAGTTCACGGTAAGAAGGCAGCTCAAAAGAAGATGCCGCCGCCAACCAACTTTGAATGTCTTGAAGCTCTTTATCCATATTACCGTTTATCCAATTCTTCCTTTAATAAGCGTGACACTTCGGCCGGATTGACTTTGCCATGTGAGGCTTTCATCACCTGACCCACTAAGAAGCCAAACGCCCGGTCTTTTCCGCCTTTGAAATCGACAATCGACTGGGGATTTGCCGCCAATACTTCATTAATAAAGCCCATAATCGCCCCACTATCGGAGACCTGAGCCACAATATGAAGTTCTTCCTTGGCTTTTTCAGGGGACATTTGCGGATTCGAGAGGACTTTTGCAAGGATATCGGCGCATTGTTTATGAGACAAACCGCCGGTTTCCTGCATCAAGACGATCGTCGCTAAAGTCGCCGGCTTGAGCGGCAACTCGCTAATGGTCTTCGCTTCCTTATTGAGGTAGCCATTGATCTCAACGATCAAGAAGTTGGCTAAATCCTTGGCATTCTTCACTAAGGGCATACCTTCCTCAAAATAGGCCGCCATCTTCGGATCAGAAAGTAAGATATCCGCGTCACTTTGGGCTAATCCCGCCGAGAGATAACGCTTCTCTTTTGCCTCATAGAGTTCGGGGCAAGTCTTGATCGCTTCATCAATGAATTCATCCGAAAGCTTAATTGGGGTGATGTTCGGTTCGCAGAAATATTTGTAATCCACGGCGTCGCTCTTAAGCCGCATCCGAACCGTCTTGCCCGAGGCTTCATCATAGCGTCTTGTCTCCTGAACGACTGCTTCGCCCGATAAAATCAGGCGGGATTGGCGGGCGATTTCGTAATCGATCGCCGCTTCGATGTTCTTAAAGGAATTGATGTTTTTGATTTCGACTTTGGTGCCAAAAGCTTCTTGTCCACACGGACGAATTGAGACGTTGGTATCGCAACGTAACGATCCTTCTTCCATCTTGCCATCCGAGGTCCCTGAATAAACCACGATATTACGAATCGCCTCTGCGTATTCCATCGCTTCGGTGCCATTGCGGATGTCGGGCAAAGAGACGATTTCGACAAGAGGAACGCCTGCCCGGTTATAGTCGAGCAAAGTGTAGTCCATGAAGTGTTCCTGCTTGCAGGTATCTTCTTCCATGTGAATGCGTTCAATCCGGATCTTTTTCTCGCCAGAAGGAACTTTAATCATCACATAGCCATCCTTGCCAATCGGCCGAGCTTGCTGGGTGATCTGGAAGCCCTTCGGTAAGTCACTATAGAAATAATTCTTACGGTCAAAATAAAGGGTATGGTCGATCGTCATATGAAGAGCGTTTGCGACCCGGACCGCATTAATGACCGCTTGTTTATTCACGACTGGCATCGTGCCCGGGAAGGCCATATCGAGCGGAGCGATTTCCGTATTCGGATCGTGCGAGAAACCATCCGGAGCGGCAGAAAACATCTTCGACTTCGTCCGCATCTCAACGTGGATTTCAAGTCCAATGACTGCTTCAAAATTCATAACTTGGCCTCCTTAGGAGCAAGGGCGCTCGTTTCAGCAAGCCCCGTCAGAGTTTCAAACGCTTGCGAAATCTGGAATAATTTCTTTTCTTCAAAAGCCCGGCCCATGAAGTTCACGCCATAGGGCATTCCTGACTTATAGCCTAAGGGCAAAGTGATTGAAGGGAGACCCGCGAAGTTGCCTAAGCAAAGGTGGTTATCCGCGATCAAATATTCATCCGAAAGTTTATCGCTCGCTTGGGCGAATAACGGCGCAATGCTCGGCGCGGCTAAAGCGAGGATGAAATCATGATCTTTTAAGATCTCATTCGTCCGTTCGACGATCTTGGCCCGGTTACGCTGAGCGCGTAAGAAGAGCTCTTCTTGGTTTTCTCTCATTAGGCAATAGGAGCCAATCACGAAACGACGTTTAATGAGTTCACTAAAGCCCGCAGTTCTCGCGTTATACATGACTTCTTGATAGGTCTTGCCACCTTTATACGGGCCGAACTTAATCCCATCAAGGTTGGCATCATTCGAAGTCGCTTCAGCGCAGCTGATGACGATGTAAGTCGCGTAGAGCGATTCGAGGAGGTCTTTGCCGAATTCGACAAAGTCCACTTCAACGCCTTCTTTCTTCAATCCTTCAAGCGAGGCATAGAAATGCTTTTTGATCTCTTCGTCTTTAATCGAATCGGTCACCATCTTTAAGACGGCAATCTTGAGGCCTTTAACCGGCTTCTTCAAATCGGCTTCATAATGTTCGACTTCTTTCATCGAAGAGGTCGAATCGTGAGGGTCTCTTCCCGCTAAAACATCGAGAAGAACCGCAGAGGTATAAACATCACGGCTAAAGTAGCCCACATGGTCAAGCGAGGGGGCAAACGGGAATAGGCCATAGCGGCTGATGCGTCCCCAAGTCGGCTTCATGCCAATCAGACCGGCATACGAAGCAGGCTTACGAACCGAGTCGCCGGTATCGCTGCCTAAGGCAAACGGCACGATGCTCGCGGATACCGCGGCAGCCGAGCCGCAAGAAGATCCACCAATCATCCGTTCATGTTTCGGATCATAAGGGTTAAACGTTTTGCCTAAGTGACCGGTTGTACCGGTGCCACCCATGGCAAGCTCATCAAGAGTCGTCTTACCAATCATCACGGCTTTAGCGGCCTTTAATTTGCTGATGACCGTCGCATCGAAAACCGGGACATAGCCCACCAAGATATTGCTGCTGGCGGTGGTCGGAATGCCCTTGGTCGAGAAGTTGTCCTTCGCGAAATACGGGATACCCCATAACGGATTATCCTTTTCAGGTTCCGTTAAGGTTTTGGCAAAAGCAATCGCCCCTTCATCATCCAAATATTCAAAGGCGTTGTTCTGATCCGCGTGAGCCCGTTTTAAGGCTTCTTCCGTTAATTCTAACGGAGTGACTTTCTTCGCCACCAAGGCTTCGTGAAGCTCTTGTAAAGGAAGATCGATATAATTCATAAAACCACCTTCGGGAGCTTGATCTGCCCATCTTGTTTATTGCCGGCATTCTTCAAAGCGACATCGCGCGGAAGCGGCTCTTCTGCGACATCTTCACGTAAGTAGGTCGTGGAGCAATCAAACGGGAAAGTCATCGGGGCATAGCTTTCTAACCCTTTGATCTCGCCGATCTTCTCCATCTGCTTCGTTAAGATTCCGAATTCTTCGTAGAGCGTTTTGTATTGCTCATCCGACATGTCAAAGAGCAAGCGGTTGGCTGCATCCTTGAGGACATCCATTGTGATTGTTTTCATGCTGTGTTATCTCGTTCCGCTAACTAGGTTACCACTAATAAGTGGTAAACAAAAGCAGCGAGAATCGTAGAGGGAGAAACCTCATAAAAAATAAGAAACAAAAATCAAATGGTGTCTCCTCCGAAAAAGGAATGGTTTCTACAAAAAAGTTCCTTTTAATCGCCGATAGTAATTAAGAAAGAACCATTTTCAATTCGTAAATGAAAAATGGTTCTAAAAATCAAAAAGAAGAATCAGGGATTAGGTGGCTTTTTGCTGGTGTTTTTGATGGAAGAACGTCAAATACACTTTGCCTTTGCGGAGTCCGCTGGCTAAGGCTAAATAAAGCGGGAAGAAGAACTCCAAGATATAACGACAATGGGCCGTGCAGGTGTAAGGGTATTTGTAGTTAAAGTAGACGTAAGAAACAATCTCGGTGAGGGTAATCGCCCAAAGGAAAGCCCGTCTTGTCGTAAATAAACCCCGATGATGGCCGCCGATAAAGGCGATGGCATACCAGAAGACATAAACCAAGGTGTAGATCGCTAAAAGGAAGAAAACGATATAGATGAAATAAGCGCCAATCATGAATGGCACCGTCTCGACTTCGGGATAGGAATCCATATTGGCTTGGTTAAAGATCGCGCTCTTGAAGAAGCCCGTCCAAATATTAAAGTCTTCCGTCCCCCAATGATCGTAATAGGACCCTTTGACCCCTAAACGATAGGGCAAAGAGAAAATCGAGAAGAACATATCGGGCGAGGGAAAAATGCAGAAGCGAATGAAGACGTTGTAATAAGGGGAGATATAGTTGTGCGCTTCAACCCCATTATCCCAAACATAACCGAACGGGATGTTGTAGACCTTGTATTGATAGATAGCGAAGAACAGTCCTAACGGGAAAACAATAGCGGCGAAAGCGACGATTTGAAGCCAGAACGTCCGATAGGGATGCTCTTTGAAAGCCCCAGCAAAACCCGCTTCCTTTTTCTGGTAAAGACGAACGAGTTCATAAACAAAGAGAGCGGCGATCGGTAAGGCCATAACTCCGGCGTTAAATTTGGTGGCCATCCCTAAGCCCAGATTCAAAGCAATCAGGATAATCGCGTGCCAGGAGAAATGTTCGTGCCAATCAATCGCCCAATAAAGAGCTAACAAAGTGAATAAGAATGACAAAGAGTCATTGTTATAAATCGAAGGGAGCATCATGAAGAACGGCGTGAAAGCGAATAAACCCATTGCAATGGCTTCCCGTTCCTGATGAGCTCCTAATTTCTCCAAGAGTTTCAGGATCGTCACTGCGGTCCAAATGCCGATCGAAGTCACCAAAATTCGCGTGCTTTCAAAAAGGACATCTTCAGTTTCGGTAAAGACGAAATTATGAGCGGCCGCATCCGCGGTAACGGCATCCCCGGCATGGATAAAAAGACCATTGAAGCGCATAAAATAGGCCAAGAGATAATGCCAGAACTTATTTTGATAGTACTGGTTGTCGTACCAATAATTTCCCGCGGCATCTTTTGGGAAGTTTTCAATCGTTCCATTGCGGAAGATATCGAGAATGACACCCCAATGGCCGGGCCGATAATCCGTGTTGGTGGAATCATAGAAATTCCATAAGCACCAATCGACGTGGCCAATCTGCGCATTCACCTTTAAGGCGAAGACGATCACGGTCGAAAAGATCGAAAGAAGAAAGACAAAAAACACGCCCCACTTATGGCCGGTAAGACGCCCGGTTTTCTTGAGCCCCACCATATAGACGATGGCAAAAACGATGGCCAAAACCACGAGGACTAAAAAGGCGATGCCCTGACCTAAAGAACCGAAGCCGCAATAATCCTGAAGATAACTGGCTTGGCCTTCATAAACTTCATAATATGAAAGCGGGCGAAAGCAAAAGGCGTAATAGAGGATACTAACGAGTAAAAAGATTCCCGGGACCAAGACAAAATAACGCCACTTCCAAGCCGCGAATTTGTTTACCCGGTCGTCAATTTTGCCAATCCAACTTTGAAAAGCCATTATTCGTCCTATCTCAATATGGGGATATTCTAATCCTAAAGGTCATCTTTAGCGAAAGGAAATCCACCCCGCAAAAGGGAAACGCTTCGTTTCATTGTGAGAGCACAAAACAACGCTCCGCTCGAAAAAGGAACAAAATCCGATTCCTTTCATTGAAGCAAAATCAAAAAATCTCAGCAAAACTTACTTCAATTGATTTCTTTATTGGCCGGTCTTGTTCAAGTGGTTGAGGGCGGTCGTCTCGTCCATAATCTCGATGCCAAGCTGTTGGGCTTTATCCAGTTTGCTTCCGGCACCAGGACCGGCGATCACAATGTCGGTGTTCTTACTGACGGATCCCGCGCAATGGGCGCCGATTCCTTCGAGAATATCGGTCATTTGTTCACGAGAATACTTGACTAAGGTTCCAGTGAGAACGATGGTCTTATTATAGAAATAGGAGTTCACATCAACCGTGTCGGTCCCCAAATAAACGAAGTTCAAACCATCCGCTTTTAAGGCCGCGATTTCCGCGAGAGCTTTCGGATCATGGAAATAGTCATAGATGCACTTCGCTGCCACCGGCCCGACATCCGTTATCCCTTGCAAATCCTCTTCGGATAAGGCATAGAAGGCCTCAAGATTCTTATACTTACGCGCCAAGATCTTCGCCATCTTCTCGCCGACTTCTTTGATGCCTAAACCAAACAAGAGACGTTCCAAGGATTGTTTCTTGCTGGCTTCGATCGCATCGAGGAGAGCATTGATCGACTTATCGCTCCAGCCATCGAGCTCTTTGATTTGTGAAGCATGATTCTGAAGTTGATAAATATCGGGGATATCCTTCCAGAAACCCTCAGCGAAGAACTCTTCGACTACGCTTTCGCCCATTCCGTCGATATCCATCGCGTTACGAGAGGCGAAATGAATCATCCCCTCGATCTTGCGCGACCCGCATTCTGGGTTCAAACAATAATGAAGTCCCTTCACTTTGGTCAAAGGCTGCCCGCACACTGGGCAGGTGGTGGGCATAACCCAATCCACTTCGTTGCCTTTCCGCTCGCCCACAATCGGTCCGGTGACTTCTGGGATAACATCGGCGGCTTTATGCAAGCCAATGATATCACCAATCTTTAGGCCTTTATCTTTAATGAAATCTTCGTTATTCAGGGTTGCTCTTTGAACTAAGGATCCTTGAACCCGGACGGGCTCTAGAATCGCATTCGGCGTCACCCGACCCGTGCGACCAATGGTCAAAACAATATCCAAAAGCTTGGTTGTGACTTCAGTCGGGGGGAACTTGTAGGCAATCGCCCATTTCGGTTCCTTCGCCGTATAGCCTAAGCGATCGTAGTCATCGATGTTGTCCACCTTGATGACCAAGCCATCGATATCGTAATCGAGACTCGGACGTTTTTCGGTGTATTCCCGCATATAGGCGATGACTTCTTCAATGCCATGCAGCACCCTCCGCTCCTTGTTGGTGCGGAAGCCTAACTTATCCAAATAATTCAAGGATTCGGAATGGATGTGGAGATCGAGCTCCCGGGCATTCACGAGGTAATACCAAAAGGCCTCAAGATGGCGGGAAGCCGCGACGGAAGAATCGAGGTTACGAATCGAGCCAGCAGCGGCATTTCGGCAATTCGCGAAAACCGGTTCACCGGCAAGCTGACGTTGAACATTAACATCGTCCAATGATTTCTTCGGCATATAGACTTCGCCGCGGACTTCGAAAGGACGTTTTTCGGCAACATGCATCGGAATCGAGTGGATCGTGATCACATTCGCGGTCACATCTTCGCCGGTCACACCATCGCCCCGGGTCACGGCATACTGGAACTCGCCATTATCGTAGATGAGCGACATCCCTAAGCCATCGATTTTAACTTCACCCATGTAGGTGACTTTATCGGTATGAAGCGTCTCTCTGACCTTGCGGTCAAAGTCGCGCATCTCTTCTTCGTTATAAACGTTGCCAAGCGAAAGCATGAGCCTTTTGTGGAGGATTTTCTTAAATTCGCTTTGAACGGTGCCACCGACCCGTTGGGTGGGCGAGTTCTTGCTCTTCAGGCCCGGGAACTCTTCTTCGAGGAGCTTTAACTCCCCCATGAGACGATCGAACTCGGCATCGGAGACCGAGGATTGATTCAGGATGTAATACTCGTAGTTATACCGCTCCAATAGAGCAGTCAACTCTTTGACGCGATTGCGCGCTTCTTCAACGTTCATGCTTCTCCTCCTTTTGAGGCCACCCTCGAAAGCATCGGATGGGTCGCTAACAAGGTCTTCTTCCCGGCGTTATCGAAATTCACGATGATGATGTTCTTATCAATAATCTCGACCACGCTTCCATCGCCGAACTTCTCGTGATGGGCCCGTTCCCCGACCTTCCAATCGGTGATGCCATTGCTGGTGGGCTTCTCCACCTCGGGCTGCGCTTTCGGAGCCTCATGAAGAGCGTCATTATCAGCAAAGTAATCGGTCGTACCCTTATTTTGATTATACGAGTTATTCCAGGAGTTGGGATTGTCGGAAAAGCTCGGAGTGAAAGCGTAAGACTTCGGCAAAGTCAGGCCCGCTTCTTTGAAGAAACGGGACGGAATCGAATGGGAATCCGTCACATAGGAATAGGCGGTATTACAAGAGCAGAAAAGCTGTTTCTTGGCCCGGGTCATTGCGACATAGGCCAGACGACGTTCCTCTTCGGTGGCATCCCGGCCCGATTCCATCTCCGCCCGCATCGAAGGGAAAGCCCCTTCATTCATCGAAATCACGAAGACATAATCAAACTCGAGACCTTTAGCGATATGGATGGTCATGAGAGAAACATAATTCCCGGCATTCATATCATCTTGCGAGGTCAAAAGCGAAACGTTCTGGAGGTATTCCTGAAACGTCGATTCCGGATGGGTGTTGATGAAATGCGAAATATCATCAAAGAGGGCGTTAACGTTGCCGATCCGGTCTTCATCCGGATTCTCGTCATCCTTTAAGAACTCAAAATAACCGATATCGGTGGCAAAATCCTTGAGGACGGACGAATAGACTTCCAAGTTATCCTGGAGTTTGGCTTTGGTCGCTTCCATCTTGCCCACCATCGTCGTCAAAGAGGTGATGACCCGCGTCGGGACTTCGGAAGTGTCAGCGTAATGCGTAAAGTCTTTGATGTAGTTATAGTCCGAAAGATTGAGGGCGGCCGCTTCTTGGCGGATCCGCTCTAATGAAGTATCGCCAACGTTCCGTTTCGGCTTATTGGCAATGCGTTCAAAGGCCACGTTATCCAAAGGATTGACCATCAAATTGAAATAGGCCAATAGGTCTTTGACTTCCATGCGCTCATAGAAACGTAAGCCACCGAAGATCCGATAAGGAATGCCCCGGTCTTTCAGTTCCGATTCAAAAGGACGGGTCATATAAGACGAACGATAGAGAACAGCAATGTTGCGGTAGTTGGGTTCGCCATCGACTTTATCGCCTTCGGCGAGTGAGGCGATTTTGCCCCCGACCCAATGGGCTTCATCTTCGGCTTTCGGGAGCATATTGGTCTCGATCTTCTCACCAATCGCGTGGTTGGTATAAAGATCTTTCGGGACCCGTTTCTTGTTGTTCGAAATCAGTTTATTCGCAGCATCCAAAATCGTCTTGGTCGAACGATAGTTCTCGTTAAGAATAATCGTCTCAACCGAAGGGTATTCGTGCTCAAAATTCAGAATGATGTTCTGATTGGCCCCGCGCCAGGTGTAAATCGTCTGGTCCGGATCGCCGACGACATAAATCGAGGTGTCGCTCCGTAACAGAAGTTTCATGAGTTTGTATTGAACATCGTTGGTGTCCTGGAACTCATCAACCAAGATGTGGTCAAAACGGGAAGCCCATTTCTCTCGGATGACCTCGTTCTTGCTTAAAATCTCAATCGTCTTGCAAAGCAAATCATCAAAGTCGAGGGCGTAAGCGCCGCTCTTCTTCTCTTCATAGAGCAAATAGAACTTCAGGCATTCTTTTTCGTCCTTAAAGGCTTCAAATTTGATTTTGATGTCTTCAGGGTAAATGCCCTTCATCTTCTTTTCCCGAATGTATTTGGTGGCGTTTTTAACAATTTCGTCGCCCTTTTTATAGCCCAAATCCACCGCGATGTTTTTAATCAATTTTTGCTGGTCGTCTTCATCATAAATCGTGAAACCAGTGGGGTAGTTAATCGCTTTGCATTCGACCCGTAAAAACCGAGCGCAAAAAGAGTGGAACGTTGAGATATGAAGGTTCGGGGTATAGCCCAAAAGATCATTGACGAGTTTTGAAGCTCGATCATGCATTTCCGTGGCGACTTTGTTGGTGAAAGCAATCGCCAAAATACGCGAGGGATCCACATGTTCATCCGAAATGAGATAGGAAATCCGATAGGTTAATACCCGAGTTTTCCCACTGCCGGCACCCGCGATAATTCGCACGTACTGGGCCTTGGTTTTGACCGCGGCTAACTGTTTGTCATTCAGCAAAGAAGCATAATCCATAATGAGGTCTCTCTTAACGTATGTTAAGCATACCCTCTATCTGGTACTACTTCTAGACTTGACAATCAATAATTTTGTTCCAAAAAAGTGAAGGGGCGAAGAAGCCTCAAGTTAAGGGGGCTTGAGCTGAGTTATGGGAGTCTGCTTCTTCGCACCTCCACTTAACCATAGACAAGAAAAAGCCAATTTTGCCCTTCGAGTTTTCTTTTTTATTAAAATATGTCGATAATATCTTTATGAATTTCTTTCGCGAAAGAAAATCGCCTTCCGAAAATATTGCTTTCATGGCGTTTGCCGCCGCCTTGAACGCCATTTTTTCCGTCTTATTGGCTTTCGTCCCCTTTAGCGATCTTTTTGTCTTGCTCTTTTTGCCTTTAGTGAGCGCCTTGGTGGGCTTACTGTGCCATAAGAAATATTTGCCCATTTATTTGCTCGCCGCGATTGGCGTTTCGTTGGCTTCAACCGCCTACGATATGCAAGCCACATTCTTCTACGTCATCCCTGCGATCTTCGCCGGCACGCTTTATGGTTTCCTTTATCATAAGGATTGGCCTTTGCCTTACGTGATCTTAGGAACGGCTCTCCTTGAATTAGGGCTTAACTATCTTGCGCTCCCCATCGTTCAAGGAATCTACGGGAACGACATCATCGCCTTCTTTCTTAAAGTCCTTTCCCTTGATCAGCATCCGTATATTGGCGATATCATCCCAGCCTTCTTACTGGCTTACGCCTTGGCTCAGACGAGCATCAGCCACTTGGCGATTCAGGCTTTCTTCAGTCGGTTTCACTTGCTTAAAGAGGATAACGAAAAACTCTGCATTTCCTATCCTTTAGGCGGGATTTGCGGAGTTATTATCACCATCACCTTTGCGTTCTTTTATCCTGCGGTGAGCTATTTCTTCTTCGTCCTTTCGCTCTACCTCAGCGCCTTTGCCGCTTTGCTCTTCCGACAAAAATATGTTTGGTGGGTTTACCTCATCACCGGCTTAATGGGATTATTCGCCCTTTATGGCTTTGCCTTCCTCTACCGTTATGTCCCCAAAGACGGAGGGCTAGCCCTTCTCGCATTCTTTTTATTTGCCCTTGATGGCGGGGCCCTTTTAGGAAGACTATTATTGTGGAAGAAAGAAAAAGAAGAGTAGAGTAATCGCATGGGGAAATTCCTGAAAAACTTCGGCTTAGGACTCGTCTACATCGTCCTTTTGCCTATTCTCTTAGCGATTCTCGTCCTTTTCGCCGTTTATGGCTTGGGCGTTTGCATTTATCTTTTCTTCGCCAGCATGATTCGCTTCTTCCAAGGCAAAGAGATGTTCCCAATGCTTCCGGAAGATGTCAAAGTCGCTGAAATCAAGAAAGCCCAAATGGATGCTCAAATGGGAACGCCCGCACCGATGGCGCCCCAAGCTGCTTCGCCCGCCGGTCCTTCAACCGTTTACGTCCAACAAAACTATTACCAAGGCCAAAAAGAAAATGGCGCTGCTCAACCAAGCGCCCCACAAGCGGCTTTGCCGCACAATGAGCCGATTGATACCACCGGTTATTTCAAAAGCGCGCCGCAGCCCCCGGTTCTTGATGTGACGACCCCGAGCGCGCCGCAACTCAGTAACGAAAGCAAACCTCAGGCGATCCCGCAGAACACCACGCCCGAACCCACTGCCTATATCGATATTTCCCACGACGATGAAGCGAAAGGAGATAAACAATGAACTTTTGGACTTACATTGAAGTCTCCATGAGCGATAACGACCGCAAACTCCTCATTGTTTTCCTCGTTATCCTCGTTTTGCTCTTTATTCTTTTGGGCCTCATCGGCATGCTGATCCGCTATACGATGCAACAGCAAGCAAAGCGCATCGACTATTACATGCATGACCCCGTCGTCTATCATGTCATCGATAACCCAGAGCATTTCCGCCGCTATGGTTATGTCGTGAATAACCGCCTGCTCTACCATCAAGCTTTGGTGCCTTTTATCCTCGGAGCGATTTCTCTTATTCTTTATATCGCCTATGCCGCTTCAACCAACAATTGGACCGAAGATTATTTCGGACACTTCTCGAGTTTGTTCATCGTTCTTGATTGGGGCAACCCCCAATACTATGCCCAGTTCTGGGGCATCAAATTATTATCGTCGTGGCCTGGGGTCTATTCTTATCCCAATCCTCAAGCGGCTTATTGGGCTTCCTACGTCTTAGTGCCCCTTTGGCTCACGACGATCGTTTATTATCTCGTCGTCATCCAAGCCTTCTTTGCCCGCTTGATCTTATTGAACCGCCGGAGTCGGACCGTCTACGAAAAGAGCCTCGAAGGCTATAACTACTACGGAAGCGTCACAAACTATCAACCGGGATATCCCCAGCAAAACCCCGTTAATCAGCCGATGAACAATCCGCCACAAAACCCGCCGTTCCCGCCGAACTTTCCCCGCCACTAAAGTCGATTATTCAAAATCGTTTTGAATCCCCGTTTTCGCTAAACGGGTTAAATAGTCCATAACTTGGTCTTTGTTTTTATTCGGCGAATCATGAGCGCTTATGGCTATCATAAACGGAATGCTTTCGTGCTTTTTCATCATCTCATACGCAATCTGGGCATTGTAATAATAAGCCGCTCCACTTTGGCGATAATACAAGGAATCACCGACAAAAAGATAATCTTCCGCTAAGACATCAAGACAACCTTTTGCGTGTAAAGAAGGCACAAGAATAAGTCGAATCTTGTACTCTCCTAAATCCAAATCTTGGTCCTCGTTAATGATCTCGGCATCTTTCGAAAGATAACGGGCGGTGTTCTTGCTGGCAAGGATTGTGATACCCTCAGGCAAATAAATGAGATTGCCAATATGGTCATCATGAAAGTGAGTCAAGAGTACATATTTCAATGCAGAAAGGCCTTCGTTTTTGCAAAAAGCCAATGCTTCTTCAAGTTGGTGGGGGTCATTTGAGACATCCACGAGCAGCGAAGCTTCTTTGCCCGTCATTAAAACGATCTTGGGATTGGGGCCTTGTTCGTCGTGACCGGGGGAAATGAAAATGTGTTCGGTTAGTTTTTCCATAGAAAAGGGGCCTCCTTAACGAAGCCCCGAAACGTTTAACGTAAGAAGAGATCGACGACCTCGTAGAAGAAGAGGCCAAGCACAAGAACGTCCAGAATGACGATCGCCCAATAAATGCGTTTGTGCGAGAGGTTCTTCCGTTCCTCTTCGCTCAAAGGCTTTTTCACTTCGGGCGCGGCGGGTTGTTGCGGTTGCTGGGTATCAGGCATATCAGTACTTTAACCCACTCGATGTTCTCGGATAAGGCTCCGTATCACGGATGTTCGCCACACCGGTGATGTACATGAGTAAGCGGTCAAAGCCAATGCCGAATCCGGCATGCTTGCAGCCACCGTACTTCCGTAAGTTCAGATACCATTCCAAACCTTTGGTGTTGCCAATCTTGTCCATCTTCGCTTTCAAGACATCATAACGTTCCTCACGCTGCGAACCACCGACAATCTCGCCCTCGCCCGGGACCAATAAGTCACAAGCGGCGACGGTCTTGCCATCTTCGTTCTCACGCATATAGAACGCCTTGATCTCTTTCGGATAGTTGATTAAGAACATCGGTCCTTTGACGATTTCTTCCGTCAAATAACGTTCGTGTTCGCTCTGTAAATCCATGCCCCAGAAGATATCGTTGTTCTCAAACTTATGGCCTTCTTTAACGGCTTTCTGTAAGAGAGCAATGCCATCGGTGTATTCCATCTTGGTAAACGGCGCGGCTAAGACTTTGTGGAGCTTATCCAAAACCGTCTTGTCGATGAAGGCGTTGAAGAATTGCATCTCATCGGGGCAATGATCAAGGACGTATTGGATGCAGAACTTAATGCTCCGCTCAATCAGATCCATATCATCATCCAAATCCGCAAAGGCAATTTCCGGCTCAATCATCCAGAACTCCGAAGCGTGACGCGGGGTGTTGCTCTTTTCAGCCCGGAAAGTCGGGCCAAAGGTATAAACGTTCTTAAACGCCATCGCGAAGGCTTCGACGTGAAGCTGACCCGAAACAGTCAAAGACGCTCTCCGACCATAGAAGTCATTGATTGGATCTTTGGCATCGGTCGTGACGGTAAAGACTTGACCAGCGCCTTCGGCATCGTTCGCCGTGATTTCCGGGGTGTGGACATAAACGAAGCCGTTGTCCTGGAAGAAGGTATGAACGGCCATCGCCAAAACCGAACGAACCCGATAAAGGGCATCGAAGGTGTTGGTTCTCGGACGGAGATAAGCTTCGTCACGGAGATATTCGAAAGTCGAACGTTTTTTCTGCAAAGGATAATCATCGGCAACGCCACCCAAAAGCGTGATGGCAGTCTCGTGAATCTCGAAGGGCTGTTGCATCCCCGGGGTCATGACGATGTGGCCTTTGACTTCGATGGCGGCACTTAACGGATAGTGAGAGATCGCCTCAAATTCCGGAGTGTTCTCATAAACGACTTGGACATTTTTAAAGCAGGTGCCATCGTGCAATGCGATGAAACCGATTTTGCCATTATTGCGATTGGTTCTGACCCAGCCTTCGACGGTGACTTCGCCGAGAGCAGTGAGATCCTCTTTAGCTTCAAACTTTTCGTATAGCTTACGAACGGAGATGGACTTGTCTTGCATAAACTTACCTCTATGGTGTGCTGTTAGTATAAACCAACCCGTTTCTTAATGAATTAAGAAATTGCCAAAAGACCAGAAAAAAGCAAAGACGCCATGCTTTTCTTCGATGGCACTACGAAAGCGTTTGTCAAAATAAACGGGCCCTTCTGGCGTTAGTTATTATTCTTCCGCTTCTTTGCAGGGACAAGTTCATAACCAAAAAAATCAAAAGCTTGATTGACTTTGTCGAGCCGAAGCGAGGAAAATCCCTGCTCGAGATTGCGAATCGCATGAAGTCCTAAGCCCGAACGAAGGGCGAATTCCTCTTGCGTAAGACCGTTTTCTTTCCGAATTTGTTTTAAAGCCATTCCAAGGCTTTGATTTGTTTTCTGTTCCATAACAAAATTATACATAAATATGTATATTTTTTACAATATACGAGTTTTTATACTTATTTTTGTATATTTTTTTCTTTCTCATGCCTAAGACAAAATCGTGTCAGACTAAAACCATACATTTCCTAAAAGGGTTGACGGATTGCCGTTTTCCTTTTAAGGTTGTCGGGAGGTCATTATGAAAAACAAAAATCTACTTTGGATCCTTCCCGTCGCGATGCTCTTAGTTAGCTGTGGCGTGACCACCCCCGCTTCTTCTCCGGCCGCTTCTTCGCCGACTCCGACGACGTCGAGTACCGCTTCGTCCGGTGTTTCCACGTCAAGTGCAACCGTTTCGAGTGCATCGAGTTCGAGTTCTTCTAGTACGATTGCTTCCTCGAGCGAAGTCTCCTCCTCTAGCGAACAAGCTTCTTCGTCAACGAGTCTGACAACCTCTTCCAGTTCCAGCGTGGTAACGCCCGCCTTGCTTTTAACTCCAGAAGAATTCGATACCGCCTCAAAGGGCTATCCCGCTGCAGGAGAAAAACTCTTCTCAGGCACAACCTTATACGTTGAAGATGTCATGCTTTCTTCGGCGAATCCCGTCAAAGAAGATGGCACCATTTTAAAAAATACGAACATCCCTACCATTCAGATGAAAGCCGTTAGCGGGGTTTTCTATAACACCAAAGCGGCTTCCTTCTCCAAGGTGGTTGTGACCCAGTTCGACACCACGAACGCTTATAACCTAGCCTATTCTCAACCCTCGCTATTCTATGGAGACGAAGCAAACCCCAGTACCAATTTCGTCAAAGGCGAATATGTCGCTGGTTTGACGGAAGAAGGATATAAAACTTACATCGGAACTTACACCCTCGATAAAGCGTATTCCTTTATTCGTTTTTTGAATGACGCATCTTCGGTGGAGAACCAAACGCGAGCTTTTAAAGGTCTTTCCATTGCTCTCTACGCTTAAAATATTCCGGTTCTAACGATCGCGAAACGGATAGTCACTTTATCCATCCTGATGTTTTTGTTTATGCCTTATGAAAACCACATAGAACTACCTTTGTCCGAGGTAATCTTTCCCTCCTGTTGAAGGCAAGAAATCGGAGGGGGGACTTACGGCTTTTTTTCATTTTTTAAAGCATTCATTTTTATACGATAAAATGTTTTATTCCCCTAATTTTTCGCTAAGACAAAAAATTTGATGTTATCTTTTTTTATTTTATGCTTGCAAAGAAGAATAATGCGACTAGAATCGTGCCCGTAGGTTTTGAGATAACCCATTTGAATCATCACGATCAAAATGAAACGTCATCTCTCGCCTACATATGTATTCATGCAACCATAAAGGGGGTTCAAAAAAACATGAAAAAGAAGATGTTGGCGGGATTAACGATTGGAGCGATAACATTGACGGCTCTTTTGGGGGAGGTTGCTCTTGGTGGCAATCAAGTCCTCACTCGAGCTGAAGCGGCCACTTCAACCAAAGAGGTGTGGTTCACTACGAGCGAGAACGTCATCGACAAGGTTAATATTCCCTGCACGACGACGACCCTTCATGGTGGGACGCTAAATCCGGGCAGCGCGGCGACCTACATGCTGAGCTCGGCGGGCGGTCTCGTTTCCGGGGCCGCTACCCAGACGTATAATAATGGTAGGTACAAGGACTATATGATCATTTTCGTCTCGGATACGGATTTAAGCAGAGACGCCGTAAATTTCTACTTTTACGCCAACGGGATCAGCGCTTTTTATTGCCCATACACTTGCCTAAACTGCCATTACTACCCGGATGTGTGCACTTACACCCTCTATAGCGACGTCGATTGCAAGAATGTGATCGAAACGGCAGAACTCCCCTGGTGGAAAACGAAAACCTTTGCCCAGCCGGGCCGGGCCATCAAGCTCCGTTGGGCCTACACGGACGCGACCCATGTGGCGTCGGAGACCCAGAATCTCGGCGTGAAAGAGCTTCATTTCACTTGGGCGTGCTGAGCTATCTTTGATTCTCAGCCCGAAGAAGAATCTCGTATTCCCTCTTCGGGCTTTTCTTTTTCCTAAAACGAGGTTTCATCAAAAAGGCGAATAAAGACTACAAAACGTTAACGTTTTTCTTGAACCAAAGATCCGAACGCGCAAACCACCAGGTTAAAATCCCCTGCAATTCCCGCCTTAAATAAATTCTTCTTGCCTTTTCTTGTCCCTCCGCTAAAATACGTGCCATAAGCTTTGAAAAGGAAGAGTAAGCTTACTTCCGTGCTAAGAGAATCTCCTGACGTGGTGCAAAGGAGAAGACGGAAAAGAGCTGAACATGGCCTTGGAGCTTGACGGGTGATACGTAATCCGTCACGGGGAGTCCGTTAAAACCAGGAGTGTGATTGCACTCATTAAGGCTTAGGCAGTGATGCTTAGGCGAAACAAGGTGGTAACACGGGAATTAACCCGTCCTTCAAAACAAGGACGGGTTTTATTTTATTCAAAACCGCTCCTTAGAAAGGATCAACATGGCCTTCCTCAGCATCGAGCATCTCTCAAAGAACTTCGGCAATACCGTTGTTTTAGATGATGTTTCCTTAGCGATCGAAAAAGGCGATATCTTCGGAATCCTTGGTCTATCGGGCGCGGGGAAATCCACCCTCGTGCGCTGCATTAACGGCCTCGAAAAGCCATCCTCGGGTCAAGTCGTCTACCAAAACCAAATCATCTCCTCAAATAGCGTCGTTCCCGAAAGCGAAACTCGGAAAAAGATCGCGATGATCTTCCAGGGATTCGGCTTATTGGATCAACGAAGCGCGATTGAGAACGTCCACTTGGCCTTCGAACTCCTTAAAGAAGATAAAGTCCCGCTCAAAGAACGACGGGCCTATCGGGCTAAATTACACGATAAAGACCGTTCTCAGAGCCTCGAACTCCTCAAGAAAGTCGGGCTTGAAGACAAAGCCAAAGCCTACCCCGCCGAACTCTCGGGTGGACAAAAACAAAGGGTCGCCATTGCTCGGGCTCTCGCCTTAAAACCGGAGATCCTCTTGTGCGATGAAGCCACTTCGGCCCTTGACGTTCAGACCACCGAAGAAATTCTTAATCTCATCAAAGACCTCAACAAAGAACTCGGTCTCACCGTCATCATCATCTCGCATCAAATGAGCGTGCTGGAGGATGTCTGCAACAAAGTCGCGATCCTCGATCGCTCGAAGATCGTCGAACAAGGTCTGCTCTCCGATGTCTTCCTCAATCCGCAGACACCGATTGCGAAACGCTTAATCTACACGGGTCACGTCGCGACCAAACTCGATGATGACCATTACATCCGTCTTCTCTTCAATGGGGATGTCGATTCGCCCTTAATCTCCAACATCGTCGAAGATTGTGGCATTCTCGTCAGCATCTACTTCGCCGATACCAAAGTCATTGAAGGCAAGGTCTATGGTCAAATGATCATCAAACTCCCTTACTATCAAAAAGACATCGCCAAACTTGAGAAATATCTCACGCTCAAACAAGTCGAATTCAAGGAGGTGGGCAAAGATGAACTTCGCTAATTTGGGAATCGCCACCTTAGAGACCTTGGGCATGACGCTCATCAGCACCGCCTTAGCCTACCTGGTGGGAATTCCATTGGGGATTTGTCTCAATATCACCAGCAAAAACGGCTTACATCCCCAAAAGGTCGTTAACCTCATCATCGGGGTAATCGTCAACCTCTTACGCAGTGTCCCCTGCATGCTTCTCATCATTCTCCTACTTCCGATCACCCGGGCAGTCGTCGGACGCGGAACGGGCGATTGGTACACGATGCTGATTCCCTTGTTCGTCGCCAGCTTCCCCTTCGTCGCTCGAATGGTCGAGCAATCCTTAGCTGAAGTTCCTTCGGGCGAGGTCGAAGCCATCCGCAGCATGGGGGCCAGCAATGGCCAGATTATCCGAAAAGTCTTAATCGCCGAAGCGAAGCCTTCGCTCATCAGCGGCACCGCCGTCAGCGCCATCTCGATCCTCGGCTATACCTCCTTCGCTTATGACTTCGCGGCGGGAGGCCTCATCTCCAACGCCTATAGTTTCTACAACAACCACACAGGAAACTATCTGACGTATCCGAACGTGTGGGTCATCATCCTCGTCGTGGTTGTGATTGTCCAACTCCTTCAGGAAATTGGACTCTATATTGCAAGAAAGACCGATAAAAGGAGGGTCATTGCATGAAAAAATTAGGTTTTATTCTTCCGTTAGCCGCCCTGACGTTACTCGCATCTTGTAATAGTGAAACGGCGGGCTCTTCAAGTGCCGTCAGCATCACCTATTCGTCGTATTCCGGAGAGAAGAAAGGCGAAATTAGCGTTTGCGCTTCGGAGCTTCCGCACGCCAAGATCCTCAACGAATGCATCGCTCCCCTGGTCGCGGAAGATGGCTATTCGTTAAAGGTGAAGGTTCTCGATTGGACAATTCAAAACGACGCGGTCGCTAATGGCGAATATGACGCGAACTATTTCGAACATGTTCCTTATTTAAAGACGTATGCAGGAACCACCGCGCTTTATGCCGCTTGCAAGGTTCACTACGAAAAACTCTGCGTTTACGCCAATAACACCAGCAAAAAGACCTTGTGGGATGGGGCCAAAATCGAACTCGTGAACGATGTTTCGAACGTAGAACGGGCTCTCCAACTTTTAGCGAGCAACAACATCCTCACCATCAACGCCAGTAACTACAACGCCAACAAAGAATTTGCCAACTTCGATGTTACCCACCCCAACGATGGCGTTACCTTCACGGATGCCTATAAGAATTGCACCCTCACTTGCTTAAAGGAGAGCCAGCTTTGCCAGTCGCTACCCGATTATGATTTTGGCATCATTCCGGGCAACACCGCGATGACCGGACTTGGCAGCGATTATGCCATTCGCATTAGCTTCGGCGAAGCCCCTTCCGATGAACTGATCAGCCAAAAAGCCAACATCATCACTGTGACGAAAGCCAACAAGGATTCCGCGAAAACCAAAGAATTGGTTAAAGCTTGCTCCGATCCGCGTTTAGGCCAATACATCAGTGGGACCTTCGGCGAGTCGGTCCTCTACCACTTCGAGAATGGTTTGACCACCGATTTCCTCGCTTAATTTTCAGAAGTTAGTTGATGCACAAATTGATAAGCTTCTTGGCGGATGCGTGCAACGCCATCTGGGTTTTCGTTAGGAAAAAAGGAGACGACGTCGTTAACTCCTTTGCCTTCTGGGCTATCAAAAAAGTCTCCCCAAATCGAAAGGCAACGGCGGGCCAACGAATCAGGATTCTTGGAATCCTTTAGCAAGTTTTGAAACTGGCCTTGAATTTTCCGATAGTCCGCATGGCTTAATACCATATAAATATCATAAGCATCCTTGGGCTTGTTCCGTTTCAAGTCCCCCAAGGCCAACGTTTTCATAATGAGATAAGGGAACAGATCAACGACATTAATCGATTGCCCATTACGAACTTCGATTCGCTGCGCCGGAAAACGAAAGGCATAATCCCCACCCGTAATTTTTAAGAGTTTCTTGCCTTGAACCCTATTGCCGCGATGGGATGAACTGCTTCCACCATAACGTTCCGTCAACAAGTCAACATCAACCGTATAAGTGAAATCCCCCACTTGGTAATCTTTGACAAAGGAAAACCATTTTGCGGCATCGGGGTGCTTACGAAAGCCTGCCTCTAAAAACATCTTTTCAAGATCGCTTCCCGGAAGGTTTTCCCGGGTTGGAGAAAATTTTAATAAGAAATCGGCATCGACGGATCCCATATGGCCTGCTTTAGGAAAACAAACCGAAGGAACCCAGCCACCCACAACCAAATAAGGAACATGGTGCTCATCAAAGAGATCAGCAACCTCTAAAAGGCACGAAAAAGCGGCTTGGCAAGAAGGCAAATCGTAATCGGATATACCTTTAAGTTCACTATCCTTTTTTGACATTTTTAAAAGCCTCCAGCAAAGGCGCTATCGCCTCATCAGAACGACCGCCTCTTCCCCAAAGGGACAAAATAACTTGAACCGGCGAAACCAAACGTAAGTGACCTTTTTCCACCGGCAAAAAGCTTTCGCCCTCATCCAAACCCTCCAAAACAACGTTGGCTCCTGTGGTGACACGAGCGGCAGGAAAAAAACGAGAGATTTGCATTAAATCAATATCCTGGGTTCCTAAATATAAAACGGGTTGCGATACCGAGGCGTAATAATAAGCTGCCGCAGTATAGGAGGTTAAATATAGTTTATTTGGATATAACTTCTGCAATTTCTCTAGCAAAACCCCACTGGAATCAACGGAAAAGAACAGACAATCAGAACCAGAATCCCGTTTATTTTGATAAACCTTTGCCCAAGCGCTCAAAAGAGACAAAGGATCGGAAACACGAAAACCATGCCTAGAATCTTCAACCCAATGGTTTTCCGATAAAAAAGAACGAACTTGGGCAGTTTGGCCCAAACTAGCGCCAGAGAGATTGGCCAATTCTCGAAGAGTAAGGAAGCGGTTTGGCTGGTCAAGTAGGCAGCGAAGAATCAAAGACGTTTTGACAGAACGGGGTGCCAAAGGATCGATCAAAGAACGTTTCGCTTTGTTGGCCCGATTGGATTCTCGCTTTGAATAAAAGAAAGAGGGCCCAAGGAACAAACAATTTCCTTGGCTGTCAATGTAAGATATTTTCTTTTCTTCCAACGTGCGCGAAAACTCTTCCGAAATGAACGGGGCGAAGATCAACGTTGTCATTTCTTTGGCGACGGCCAAATCAAAAAAGCGGGGTTCACCAACGTCTTTAAAGATGCAAAAATAAGAAAAATGACGATCGGTGTGTTCCGGGAAATCAAACGATACATGGCCTTCTCCTTCGCAGTTTGGCGAACGGGAAAAAGAAATATGAAATCCGCCCTGATCCGTTAAGGCTTGCTCAAAAAGTTGGATAAGTAACTCTTCTTTCACGCTTTAATCCTACCGGATTCTCTTAAAGTTATCAATATTTTTGTTCATACTTTTTATTATGTTCAACATTTTGCTGAACATTTTATAAATAGCGAACATCTGCGTACTTCAGAAAACACTTAGTACGCATTTTGCGTACTTCATATTATTCAAAGTACGCATTCTTGTCATAAAAAAGTACCCCGCTTCCGGACTAACTCCAGAATTCGAGGTACTTTTTCGAATCGTTCCTTAATTGAATTTACGGAAATCGGAAATCTTCCAGTTCGGGTCAACGCCAAGGGTGAGAGGCGCAAAGAGCTTTTCTTGATAAAGCTTTTCTGCAACCTTAGCGATCATCGCGGCGTTGTCGGTCGTGCACCATAACGGCGGAATGATGAGATCGATCCCCGTCCCTTCAAGCCGATTCTTCATCTGCTCACGGAGATAGGAGTTGGCGGAAACGCCACCCGCCAAAACGACTTGAGCGACGTGGTATTCCCGCGCGGCTTTGGTAGCCTTATCGACAATCATACCGATCGCAACGTCCTGGAAGGACTTGGCCATATCGTTGATGCGAAGCTCGTGGCCTCTCATCTTTTCGTTATTGGCTAAGTTGATAACGCTGGTCTTTAATCCCGAATAAGAGAAGTCATAAGGATTATCGCCCGATTGCGGGGTGGGAAGATCATAGGTGTGTTGGCCTAACTTCGAGGCTTTATCAATCGGCAAGCCACCGGGGTAAGGCATTCCTAAAACCCGGGCAACCTTGTCGTAGCATTCACCAACGGCATCGTCTTTGGTTTCGCCGATGATGGTGAAATCCAAATCGTGCTTCATGATGACCAGTTGCGTATTGCCACCCGAAACGACAACGCAGAGTAACGGATACTTAAACTCGCCGGCGTATTGGTTGGCATAGATGTGGCCCGCCAAATGGTGAACCGGAATCAAAGGCTTGTCGTAAAGCATTGCCAAAGTCTTCGCGGCTTGTAAGCCCACATGGAGACAGCCGATAAGGCCTGGGCCTCTTGTGACCGCAAAAGCGTCCATATCTTCGAATTTTAAATGCGATTGTTCTAAGGCTTCCTTTAAGCAAACCGTGATGTTTTCACAATGTAACCGGGAAGCGATCTCCGGCATGACGCCGCCATATTTTTCATGGACGGCCACCTGAGAAGAGACGACATTGGCTAAGAGTTTGCCATTATCGGTAATGGCTACAGCGGTCTCGTCGCAGCTACTTTCAATTGCTAGAATGCGTGTCATTGGAGAATGCTCCTTATCATGTAGATGGCATCTTCGCCATCATCGTAGTAACCCTTCTTCACCGTAACCTCTTTCCAACCGTTCTTGAGATAAAGTTGGTAAGCGGCCGTGTTGGAGGGACGAACCTCGAGCGTGATGAACTCGACCGGTTCTTTTTGCTTATGACAGACCTCAACCATCTTATCGAGAAGGGCTTGTCCGATGCCTTTCTTGCGCTCAGCTTCGTTCACGGCGATCCGGTTGATCGTCGCGGAATCGAAGGTGATCATGAAGTCGATGTAGCCGATGACCTCTTCCCCGTTCGTCGCCACATAGAGGAGAGCAACCGGGTTCTCATGGAGTTCATAGAGGATTTCTTTCTCGGGCCAAGGATGAGAGAAGCATCCTAACTCAAGCGAGGAGACGGCAAGAAGATCCTCATCTTTCATCTTCCGGATCGAAATCGTCTTCTTCGCCACGCTCATACCGGATAGTTATCCTTAAGATAGACGGGTTTTGCTGCTAATTTTTCAGCGCAGAGGTTCCGTTCCGTATCCGCGTGATTCAAGTTTTCAATCACGTCGATCGTCTTGCCTTCTAAGCCAAGGTAGGACAAATCACCGGATAAGGAATAGGTCGGATGCTCATGGATATAAGCGATGACATCGCTATTTTCCATGATCGTGTCCTTCATGATTTCCTTCTCGCCTTCATAGACGCCGATATAAGAACGTTTGCTGCGAGCGTTGACTAAACAAATGCTCGGTTTGTCTCCATCCTTCATCATCTCAAGACTAGAGGCGAGATAAAGAGGCACGTTTTGCGCAAAAGAAAGGACTTTTGCAACAGATAACGCAATCCGAACGCCCGTATAAGAACCCGGGCCTTTCGAAACAACAACCGCGGCGATTTGATTGCGGGTGACTTTGTTGGCCTTGAGCATTTTATCGAGCTCTGCCACCAAAAGTTCGCTTTGCTGTTGCCAGGCTTCGTATTCGCGTTTCGCGATGACTTTGTGGTTTTCGGATAAACCAATCGCCAAATCGACGTTCGAGCAATCGATGAGAATGTTCACCATTAGAATTCTCCTTTCACGGCTTTGATAATCGAATCAAAGTGCGGGGTGTTCCCTTTTAAGGTCAACTGACGGTTGTCGCCCCCGATGTTCTTTAACGTAATCGAGAGGGTTTCATCCGGGAGCAAGGGCTTAATGTATTGCGGCCATTCAATGAAGCAAACCCCATTGCCTTCAATGTATTCGTCGAGACCCAGTTCGATGTTTTGATTCTCAAGCCGATAGGCATCGATGTGATAAAGCGGAAGCGTGCCTTTAAAATAGCATTTCATGATGTTAAAGGTCGGCGAGATCACATCTTCTTCAACCTTGAGTGCCTGTGCGACACCACCGACTAAAGTGGTCTTGCCTGCGCCTAAATCCCCTTCAAGGAGCACGACATCCCCCGCTTTAAATAAGGGGGCCATCAATGCGCCAAGTTTTCGCGTTTCTTCTTTGTTTTTTGTTACCAGCGTATATTCCATAAGTGCCTCTTTTGTTCTTGAAGCCTAGAGAATTATAAGACGAGAGCGTTTAATATACTAGAAAGGGACATCGCTCTCGCTTATTTATAAGCGAAGGAAGAAAAGCATGGAAGATTTTAAGGAAAAACAGCAAACGCTAAGCTCAGACGAGGCCTTTAAAGAAGCCGATCGTTGTCTTTCGTGCCCGAAGCCTCGGTGCCGTGAACTGGGCTGTCCCGCTCAAATCGACATTCCTTCTTTCATTAAATGCCTCAAGAAAAGAGACATCGATGGCGCTTATCGGATCATCATGGAATATTCCAACCTGTCCCCGATCTGCTCCCGGGTTTGCGACTACAGCAAACAGTGCATCGGAGCCTGCATCCTGAACTTCAAAAAGCAGCCGATCCCCGTTGGTCATCTCGAACGATTCGTCCAAGACAACAAGACCACTGAATTAACCCCTTGTGAACATTTCTTGTCCTATCACGTTGCAATCATTGGGGCGGGTCCTGCGGGGATTTCGTGTGCCTTAGAGCTCGTGAAGAATGGGATTCATGCCACCGTCTACGAAAAAGAAAAACATCTTGGGGGCATCTTAGCCTATGGCATCCCGGAATATCGCTTACCCAAAAAAGACGTTGAAGCCTATATCGCTTTTACCAAACGCGTGGGTGTTGAATACAAAACCGAACAAACGGTTTCGATTGAAGAACTCAAAAAACATTACGATAAAGTCTTCGTTGGCTGTGGTTTAGGCCAATACAAAGCGATGCACATCCCTGGCGAAGAAGGAGAAGGCGTTTATAAAGCGGGCGATTTCCTCAAAGCGGTCAATCTCAAAGTCTCTTATGGCGAAGGCGATGGAATCGCTTTGAAGGGGATCACCTATGTGGTCGGAGCGGGCAACGTCGCGATGGATTGCTGCCGCACCAGTTTGCGGGTGGGATCCTCGAAAACCGTGATTGTTTATCGCCGTTCTCTCGAAGAAGCGCCAGCCAGCAAAGAAGAAATTGCCGATGCGATGGAAGAAGGCATCGTCTTTAATTTCCTTCATAACCCGGTCGAAATCATCCTCAAAGAGGGCAGAGTCAGCGCGGTCAAGTGCGAAGTCATGAAACTCGGCGAACCCGATGAATCAGGACGAAAGAAGCCTGAAGGCACCGGAGTCTTTGAAACCTATCCTTGCGACAACATCATTATGGCGATCGGCCAAAATCCAGATGCTAATTTCACGGAGCATTTAGGCTTAACCACCAATCATGGCTATATTGTTTCCGCTGATGGCATTTCTACGAGCGATCCTCAAGTCTATGCCGGCGGCGATATTGTCCGGGGGGCCGACACCGTAGTTCGTTCGATGGTCGATGGCAAAAAGGCCGCTCAAAAAATCCTTGCAGATTTAACAAAATAAGTCGGTTTTGCGAAGATAATCGTTTTTACGGAGCTTAGCGAACTGGCGTTTGGCTCGCCTTCTTCTTTTTGCCGAGCCAAACCTTGAGAATAATTAATCCAATGACCAGGGCGATGACGATAATCGCCAACAAGCCAAAGATGATATAAGGCACATAATCGCTGAAAGTCCAGCCCTTCACATGGCTCGGATTAACATCCTTTGTTCCATCAAAGAGCATCTCTTTTTTCGAGTAGAGATGAACGCTGGTTAAAGTGAAGTCTTCTTGAACGTGATAGCCGCTAACAAAAGGTTTGCCATCATCATAAGAAGAATAATTATCGGTCGCGGAATACGAGAAACCGCCATAGGTAAAGGAAAAGAATTTATCGTCATAAGAGATTCCTTTGCTATCGAAATTGTAAGTCCAGAATCTCAAGAATGTTTGATTTGTCTCTGCCGAATAACTCGTCATTACGGTTGGAAGGTCGAAAGTGTAATCGACGTGAGCCTTATAAATCGTCGAAGAGAAGACTTCCCCTGAGAATGCTGCGGTAAGAGAACGACCGTTTTTAATCGCTTCGTAGGTTTGGTAATGAGAGGAATCACTACTCCCGGTTTTGGAAATCGTCGTTCGGCAAAGAAGATAACGGCTTTGCGGAGCCAGTAACATATTCCGTTGATAATTGACAATCTCCGTTCCTCTCCAATACGACGTGTAACGAGGCGAAGAATATTCGGTTGAAGGATCGTCGGGATCTCCAACCACACTGCTGGCCCCAAAGAAAACGTTAGTGATCGCCAACAAATTATCGGAGGAGTTCGTTAAAGAAAACTCCACAATAGCAATATCCGAGTAGGAATCATCGACGATTTTAGCCGATAGTGTTGGAGCATATTCCGTCGGTATCACTTGATATAAAGGCGCCGTGGCGCTGCAAAGGGCATAGGGCAAAAGAAGACAGCAGGCCGCCCCTAATAAGGCGGACATCTTTTTCTCGTTCATTGGTTCTCCTTTTGCGGTTTAGGCGCATTTTTAAAAAGCTGAATATCGTAAAATAGGGCCACGCCATAGATCAGAAGCGGAACTAAAGCAGTGAGTCCAAAAAGCCAAAAGGCAGCCCCGCCTAGAAAGGGGAGCATCACGAAGACCGCAATCATTAACCCAAACGAGACAACTTCAATCTCCCGGTCTAAAATCCAATACCCTTTAGTGTGCCGTTTCCGAAGATAGATAAAGAAGCCCAAAGGAACTCCAATGAGGCCTAAAAAGCATAAACCCACAAGAACGCCATAAAGAATTCGTAAACTCGATTGAAAGGTGACCATGATGAGAGAAATCACAAAGCCGGCAAAAAAGACATCAAAGCCTAAGGCCAAAAAGATGTCCCAAAGATAATGTTTCCCGCTTTCGGGAAAATCGCTTAGCGGCTCAGGGATCGGCGGCAAAGCCGGCAAGGGTTCGTCTTTCGTGAGATCATCGATCGTCACGTTAAAGAAGGTCGCAATCTTTTGTAAGGAGGGGATATCGGGCATTCCTGCGCCGCGTTCCCATTTGCTCACGGCTTGGCGCGTCACAAAGAGTTTATCCGCCAACTCGCTTTGAGAGAGGCCTTCCCGTTCTCGTAAGGTTTTGAGTTTGTCCGCAAACATCGTTTTTCCTCGCCCTTAGAATACGCCATAAGGCCATTCTTACGAGAAACTTTTCGTTGCCTCGCCATTTTCGAAGATTGAATTTTATTTGATAAGACCGATTTTTTATTCGATGTCGCGTTTGACAACGTTCCGTTTCCCACCCCAAAAAAGACCTCGACGAAAAATCGATTGATTTATAGGGCTTTTAGCCTCTTTTCGAATTATTTTGTTTCAAAAGTATGGAGAACGAAAGGATGATTCTCATCCAAAAACTTCTGATAAAGGGTCCGGACGTCTTTTTCGGTGAAGGGGAACTCCCCGTTTTGCATCCGCGTCTTGATCGCGGAGAAACTTTTCTTAATGGCAGAAGTCAATTCGCCCGAATAGCCATAGGTTAAAACGTGGCGTTCAAATTCCTGCTCATCCAATTCTTTAATCGTCTCATCAGGGAAGAGTTTGACGTCGAGATCATAATCGATATATTTCAGGAAGCCATGATCGCTGATTGTCGGAGAAGCCACATTCACGTAATAGCAAATACCGCCGCTGTCTTTCATCATGCAAATGACGTTCATCCATTCGTGTTTAAAAAGAATAAACACCGCGTGCTCTTTCGTCATCCATCTCCGACCATCATTCTCCGTAACCAAAGAGGCTTTGGAGCTCAAAGCCCAATAGTCATCGGTCTCCAACGTTAAATAAGCCGGGGACCACTGCCGGTGTAAAAGACCATCGTGCTTGTAAGCCTGCACGGTGACCCACTTAAAAAAACGGTTGCCGTTATTTGTTTCGTCCATACTGAAGGTGCAAGCTGCTACAAAAGAGTCAGCTTTTCGTGACTATTATAACGGAGTTTTATCTTTCGTTATCTTTTTATTTTCTCCCCACGGAGAAAAGCCCGATTCTATCGGAAAACATTTTTAAAAAATCGAAGCAAATACCAAGGTGAAGAGGAAACCAATCAAGGCCGTCGCCGGGAAAATGACAATCCAGCTTCCAATCATTTCCCCCGCCACATTCCAATGGACCTTTTTGAGGCCTCGCGTGGCGCCGCAACCCAAGATCGAAGTGGACTTCACGCTGCCGGTCGAAACTGGAAGACCAAAGACGGTGGCCAAGAGCAATCCGATGACGGATGCAACATCGGTCGCAAAGGCCTGATATTTCTGCAAATCGGCCATATCTTTGCCCAAAGTCTTAATGATGCTGTAGCCACCCATAAGGGTTCCCCCGCCCATCACCACCGCCACCGGAACATAAAGCCACCAGGCGGCTTGCAGAGCGCTAAGATCGACGGGACTACCTTGTTCAAGCATCGTGGCCAAAAGAATAAAAACACCAATGAATTTGGAACCATCCTGAATACCATGGACGAACGACATCGCCCCCGCCGAAACAATCTGAGCTTTGATAAAGAAACGAGTGGTCTTGCCCCGTGTCATTTTTTGGCAAATGACTTCAATCAATTTGGTTAAGACGTAGCCTAAAACAAAACCCAGAATCAAGGAGCCAAAGAAGCCGATTAACACTTTGCTCCAAGCGCCCCAACCCACCATCGAAAACCAATTAAGCCCCGCCAAGGCGCCTAAAGCCATCGCACCGCCGGTGATCCCACCGACTAGCTCATTGCTCTCGCTGGAGGGGAAACCGAAATACGTACTCCCCAATGACCAAATCACAATGGCGAGCAAGCCCGCTGAAACAGCGATGAGAGCATTCGTTAAAGCCGCATCGGTGCTAACATCGAAGTTTGCCAACGAAGCAATGGTTTTCGCAACGCTGCCAAAATCTGTTAAATCAGCAAGATAAGAACCCAATAGCCCCATCAGCAAGATGCCAAGAACGTTTCCAATCGCTGCAATCAATACCGCATTTTTGGGTTTGATGCAACGCGTGGTGACGCAGGTGGCGATGGCGTTAGGTCCATCAGTCCAACCATTGATAAAGATGACTGCCAAATTCAAGAAGATGACAGGATACGCCCAAGGATGGGCATTAACGAGGGAGAAAAATTGTCCGATGTCCATGAAGTTTGTCTTTCGACAGCCTCATAGTAATGGAGCAAAGACCATTCTCCACGTTGAAAGTAGTTTCAGAAGCGAAGAATATAAAAATCCTATCTTCGAAAGGAACTCTATGCGAGAATTGAGGATAAACCTATCAGAAATCAGAGATTCTTGAACGAGATCATTTGCACGTAGCGGCAGACTTCGCGGCAACGATCCGAGGTCTCTTCGAGCATCGTGTACATCGCTTCGCCTTTGTGGCGGCGGAAGCCGTCAGTTTCGTTGAGATAAAGAGAGCGAACGTCGTTGATATATTCGGTATCGGATTCCTCTTCGAGGTGCACAACCGCCATAATCAGCGGATTCATCGTCTTCGGATCTTGGAAATCCTTAAAGCTCTTTAAGCATTCCTCGGTCTTTTGAACGCACTCGAGGGTTAAGCGCATGAAAGGAATGGTATCGGGCGGTAATTCTTTGTAGTCATAAAGGAAGAGTTTTAACGACACTTCCTCGACAGCATCGGTGATATCATCAATCAACTTCAAAAGTTGAAGAATATCTTCCCGATCAATCGGGGTCATGAATTCGGTGAGAAGTTTTTCGGTCACTTCATGCTTTTTATCGTCGGCAGCGTGCTCAATCAAGTGAACGTTCACTTTGACTTCTTCCAGCTTTTCATGATCGAAATGCTGCATGAAATTCAAAATGTACTCCGCGCAGTCGACCGAAAAGTGGCATAAGGCTGGGAAACTGTCGAAATAGTAATTCGACTTCGTCTTCTTCTTTCCAAACATCGCACTCTTCCTCCTTATTTGAAGATATTAGCAAAAATCAGCGTCAAAACGAAAGCAATTATAGCAGTCCCCGGGAAAATCAAAATCCAACTGAGGACCATTTCGCCCGCTTTGCCCCAACGAACTTGGCGGAAACTCTTGGCGGCTCCACAGCCCATAATCGCCGTGGCTTTCACCGTGCCACTAGACACCGGCAGGCCGAAGACCGTGGCGAGGATGAGACCCAAGAAAGCGGAAATATCCGTCGCAAATCCCCGGTATTTGTCCAATTTGGCCATGCCCGATCCCATGGTTTTAATGATGGATTTCCCACCCACCAAAGTCCCACAGGTGATAAAGAAAGCAACGGGCAGAACAATCCAAGGCTGGCCTAAAAGACTACTGACGATCGTCGACAAGGCGGCAGCATCCGAAGGCTCTTTGAGCATGGCCGCAATCACCAAAAAGACGCCAATGAATTTCGCGCCATCCTGAACGCCATGAGCGATGGACATCAACCCGGACGCCACGATTTGTCCGCGCGAGAAGAAGCGAGTGGTTTCGCCTTTCTTCTTGTTACGGCACAAGAACTGGATTAAGAAAGTCAAACCGTAGCCCAAGACGAAACCTAAAACGATCGAGCCAAAGAAGCCAATCAAAACTTTGCTCCAAGCGGCCAAGCCAATAACCGAGAACCAATTCTCGGTGGGGTGCCAAACTGCCATTAGAGCCAATCCCGCACCGGTTAATCCTCCAACGAGCGCATTCGATTGCGAGGAAGGAAAACCATAGTAGGTGCAGCCTAAGGAGAAAAGAATGTTGGCTAGTAAGCCAAAGGAGACTGCGATCAAAGCCTGATTGATATCGAAACCAGAAAGGTCGACGATGCTGGCGATCGTTTGGGAGACATCTCCCGTCGTTGAAGACAAAAATTGTGCTAAGAAACCAATCAAAATCGTGCCAATGAGGTTGCCGATTGCTGCCATAATGATGGCCCTTTTCGGGGTAAGACAGCGGGTCGTGACGCAAGTGGCGATGCAGTTCGGAGCATCGGTCCAGCCGTTAATAAACACCACGCCAAAATTAAAAAGGAGAGCAACATACGCCCAAGGATGGGCATTGGCCAAAGAGAAGAAGTCAGACAAGGACATGTTTACGGTCAATCATTCTACCACGAAGTATTAACGGTTTCGGCAGGGAATTTCTTGGAGATACAAAAAGACTTCTGACTTTTTCTCATCAGAAGTCTCATTGGTTTTTTACTTCTCCGCTTCGGCATCGAAGGCGTCGATTAAGGCGAAAACCTGAACCATATCCTTCTTGAGCTCCACCGTCGGGGCCGGATTGAAGGGCTTATCCATCGGCAACACCATCAAGGTGTCTTCATAACCGATGGCGAAATAGGTCATGCCACGACGCACCGCAATCGCCATATCGACGAGAACGGCATTGGTCTCAATCGCCTTCAAGGCTTCGCGAACTTGATGGGTCAGAATCTTCTTGCCGTTAGCGGGACCATAAACGACCATGGTCTTGCTGTCTTCAAGGACTTCGTACTGATCCAAGGTGGTCGGCGGGAGAGCCCGCTTATTGCCTTTAAGATAAATGATGATTTCTGCGCCATCGTTCGTATTCGGAACGGCCATGAATTTGCCAACGAAGCAAGTCTGCAAACTCTTTTGACCGGTGATTTGTCCCGCGGCATCCGCCATCACAATGGCTTTGCCTTTGTAATTGAAATGGAGACAATCACGACTGCCGACTTTGCTGACGCCCTTATAAAGGCCAGCGGCATTGAAGACGGAAGCATCGAGTTTGTCATCAACCGTGCCGGCAACGTCCGTGATGGTGTTGCCATAAACATAAGCGTTGCTGTGCTTATAGTAATCAGCGAAATAACTCTTCATTGACTTATCAATCGTCTTGCGGAACATCACCGAATAAACGCCTAAGGCAATGATGGCCACTGCGACAACCACCAAAGTCGTCACCGTGCCTTCGGTCTTGCCCTGCCAGGGACTAAAGGTAATGCCTAACCAAGTGCCGATAATGACGGCGAGAATAACGCCAGTTACAATCCATTTGATCATGTTCTGCTTTTTGTAAACCGCGAAGAAACTAACCCGGGCACCTTCGATACCTTGGAGTTCCGGATCATCATAGGTGTAAGTCACCGGAGCGGCTTTGCCTTTTTTGTCGGTCGAAGGGGCTGGGGCTTCGGCTGGAGTTTCAGCTGGCTTTTCTTCGGCATAAAGATCGACTTTCGGCTGTTCAGGTTTCACCTCGGCAGCGGGCGCTTCGCTCACTGGGGCAGAAACGGGTTTTGCTTCATCGGCAAAATCGCTCTCTTCAGTAACGGGTTTTTCCGCTTCTGGCTTCTCTTCTTTCTTTTCATCTAACATAGTTAAAACCTCGCTTGGCTAATGCACTATAGCACGAAGGTTGACTAAGTTAAATTGATATCGTCAACGCTTATTTCGCTGGGTAATGTTTCTCTAAACGAGCCAAAGCGGGATACAAAGCAAGAGTGGCAGCTAAACCGATGGCACCGCTGACCGGAATGTAGACCGCATTGTAGAGCAAAGCGGCCTGGAACGAGTAACCATAGTTGATCATCGAGGAAGCCGTCGAAGCGGCGAAACGAATCAAGGTTGCAAGAATCACACCCAAAGCAATGTAGAAGAATCCAGCAAGACTCCAGCCTTTCTCATCGGAAGTAAAGATGTGGTTCTTGAAAAGGCCAAGTATGCCATAGCAGCCGAATCCTACCAAATAATCCAGCGGATAAACCACGAATCCATAGCCCGAAATCGTGCATTGAATAAGACCATAGATGATGCCTGAGGCAAAGAAGCCTTTGACTGGTCCGTGGCGTAACGCAATGACAAAAAGCGGAATCGCAGCGAAGTTAATCGAACCGCCGCTGGTTCCAATTTCAAATTTGACGAAATGAAGACCAATGGCCATCGCGGTCAGAATGCCGATTTCCGACATATCTTTGACACTGAAATCTTCTCTGGAATAGGCGTAATCAAAACAGCAGAATGCACTGATGAAGCACATCACCGCGCCATAAATGGCACCGAAAGCCAACTTGGTGCTCGATAATTCCATATAAGTGGGATAGTAATCATCCAAAAGGTCAACGTGATAGCCCACATAACCTGCGGTCCGGGTGAAATCGTAGAAGTTCACCGAAAGCAAGAAAAGGATACCAGCGACGACGTAAAGCATCATGGCAATAAAGGAGAGGTTTTTGTTCTTCTTTCCGAAGAAAGCCAAAATGATTCCCGCTAGGATAAAGACAAAAATCACTGCAAAAGGCCATCCAAATGCCGGAGAGAAGAGTCCTCCGACCCAAATATCATCCCGGACTTTACTCACGCGGGTAAAGGTGTCTGCAGCGGCGTCATAAGTCACCGGCCTCGCGTGGACAAACGGCCCACAAAGGCAAAGAAGAATCAAAGCGCTGGCAATCATCGAAAGCAACCAAAGGTGCGCTTTGATCCACTCCGAAGTCTTCCCAATGAAGTCTTTGTTCGTCCCGTCTTTCTTCTCGTCAACGACCTGCGATTCCGACTGTGCGTTTTCCATTAAAAAATTCCTCCTTTCGCACAACCGGAGGAACTTGAAATGAAGTACCTCCGCCAGCATTACCTGGATCAGGTGCCGTCGAACCGGTATACGGTTCCTCTCAGCCCACTCTGGTGAGCTCCGGATGAAATAAGTCTAGTTTATTTAATTTGCCAGTCAATAGGCGTGAGGCCGTTCTCTACGAGAAAGTTATTGCATTGGGAAAAGAGATGTTTGCCAAACCAACCGCCTTGATTGGCCGCCATCGGCGAAGGGTGGGAGGCGCATAAGGCAATATGCTTGGCGTGACGAATAAGGGGCAAATACTGTTTGGCAAATCGGCCCCACAGCATGAAGACCATCGGTTGATCGAGCGTATCGAGATAAGTCATGACGTCATTAATGAAGGCGTCGTATTCCGGCCGGGCATGCGAAAGCGGAACGCCCGCCCGCACGGTCAAATAAGCGTTAAGAAGCAAGATGCCTTGCTCCGCCCACGGAGTTAAATCCCCGTTATTAAAATCCATTTTGATTTTGAGGTCATCCTGAATTTCTTTATAGACGTTAATGAGCGATGGCGGCGGATCAATTCCCCGAGGAACTGAGAAAGAAAGTCCCATCGCTTGACCGGGGTTATGATAAGGATCTTGCCCAATGATGACGACCTTGAGCTGTTTCGGCGCGGTCAGCTTAAAAGCCTGATAGACCATATCCCGAGGCGGGTAGATCGTGTAGTGCTGATATTCGTCCTGCAAAAACGAATGCAGCGTCGCGGAATAGCTTTTCGCTTTCACCGCATCAAAGAGGTCTTTCCAATCCGCAATCATAAGGAAATTATACTTCCTTATGTTGATGAAGTAACCCCAAGGAAGTTTTATACTAGACCCGATGTTCAAAGTGTTGTGGCTTTTTAATCATCCAGCCCCCTATAAAATCGATTTCTTCAATCAACTCGGGAAAAACACCGAACTGACATCTGTTTTTGAACGGGTCTCCGAAGGAGATCGAAGCAAAGAGTTTTACTATGAAAAGGCCAAAAACTTCAAAGAAATCATCTTGTCCTCATTTTGTCTAGGCAATTACAACAACTACTCCAACGGGGTTATTCCACTTTTGAAAAAAGAACACTACGACCTCATCGTTGTCAATGGCTGGAGCACCTTAACGGAGATGAAGACCATCCGTTATTTAAAGCATGATAAAATCCCCTACATTTTTGCAATTAATGGCGGAATTGCCAAGGATAATGAACCAGGCTGGAAAAAGCGTTTAAAGCAAAAATACCTCCCGGGCGCCCAGCTCTATCTCTCACCCGATCCTTACTCTTCGAGCTATCTCACCTATTACGGAGTCGACCCGAAGAAAATCCGCCTCTACCCTTACTCCACGATTTTCGCTTCCGAGATTCAGCCGAATAGTTTGTCCGCCGAAGAAAAGAAAGTCCTTCGGGAAAAAGAGCATATCCCTGGCACGGAGCTTTATTTATCGGTTGGTTCCTTTATTCCACGGAAAAATGATGACCAACTCCTGCGCTTGTGGACCAAAATGCCGCACAACAAAACCTTAATGCTCGTCGGCGATGGGCCCGAAAAAGCCAACTATGAACGCTTTATCCAAGAGCACCATCTTGATAACGTCTTCCTTTCGCCGTTTAAACCCCATAACGAGATCCTTCGTTATTTCCGGATGGCGGATGCCTCAATATTCTTGACCAAAGAAGACATTTATGGCCACGTCGTGAATGAATGTTTAAGCCAAGGCACGCCCGTGATCGCTTCAGAAAACGCCAATTCCGCCCGCCACCTCATTAACGAAGGCGTGAATGGTTACCTTGTTTCCTTGCTTGATGAGTCTTCGATCATTGACGCTATCAATAAGCCATTAACTCCGAATATGGGCGTCGCTGCAATCAAGACCGCGCAAGAGAACACGATTGAACGAATGAGCGAGGCCCATTTAGCCATTTTCGAGGAGGCGCTTAAACAATGAAAATTCTTTATCTCACCACCGCCATTGAAAACGGGGATTATAACAGCCTTCTTAACAAGGGCTACCGCTTAAGCAATCCTTCGAACCAAAACTTCCATGACAAGATGATCAAAGCCCTTGCTTTGGGCAATGACGTCAGCGTCATCTCCCTCGTCCCGTCTTTGGAAAATGACTATACCCTTACTGACAAGGGCATTTATCGCTACGTAAACTACCACGGCGCCCTCTTTAATCGTCTTGGTGGACGAAAAAGAAAGATGCTCAAAATCGCGAAAGCAATTGAAAGAAAAGGGCTCGACATCGTACTTTTCGACTCACTCAACCTCCAAATTGGAGAAGCGGCTTTAGCCTTAGGGAAGCAATTTTCTCTTCCCGTTGTTTCTTTGGTAACCGACAATCCTGAAAACCTTGCAAAAACCCCTCGGATTTTCGTTTCTAATGTTAAATCCCATGTCAATTCCTCTACGGGCGTCTTAGCTTTATCCGATGGCCTCCTCAAAGCCTTCAACGTTGAAAGCAAACCTCATTTCGTCTTTCCAGGACTCGTTGAAAAACCGACTCTTCTCAAGCCGTTATTCGCCCCCAAGAGTTACTTCTATTTCGGCGGCGCTTTATTGGAGCGATATGGCATCATCGATCTCATTAAAGCCTATCTTGCTACGAACCCCGATTACGATCTCGTTTTAGCCGGTCATGCAGGCGAAAGCGAAACCTTCAATCGTCTCATTCATTCCAGTCCTCGGATTCACTTTCTAGGCCAAGTCTCCAAAGAAGAAAACTACACTCTGGAAGCCTATGCCGCTTTGCTTATTAACCCTCGTCCTTTTGAGAGCAAACTCGACCAAGAATCCGTCCCCTCGAAGCTGCTCGAATATCTCGAAAGCGGTGCCCCGATTGTTTCAACGCCCCACACCGCGCTCAAAAAGGAATATCCTGACGACATCGCTTGGCTTGAAGGCTCGGGCGAAAAGCTCATAACCACGTTCTTCCAAAGCCATTTAAACCCCGATAAGAAGCTCATTAATCTCGTTGAAAATCATGCCGCTGAACGGCTCTATGCCACCTATGGCGTAGAAGCGCTTGGCAAAAAGATTCAAGATTTCTTGCACTCTTTAAAAGCTTGAACGAGTTCGTCCATCACTTTGTCAAAATTAAAGTTCGCTTGAAAATAGGCTTTGTTCGCTTCGCCCATCTTTTGCCGTTCGTCATCCGTTAACGCCATCATCTTTTCGATGGTTGCGGCGATGTCTTTCGGCTCCTCGCTCGCAAAGAGACTGCCTCCGGCTTTTTCGAGGACTTTTCGGCCATCTCCACCGATTGACGCCACGATGAGCCGACCATAAGCCAAAGAAGAAATGAGTTTATTAGGGACCGTCTTTGACACCGGCGAAGAGGTATCCGCGAGCGGAACAAGAAGGGCGGTCGCGTTCGTGAAGAACGACGGCACTTCGGAGGCCATGACGGTCGGATGATAAACCACAATGTCCTGAAGTTTTTCATCTTGGATCATTTTTAAGACCACGCCAAGCCGAGCGCCAGAACCGACGATGTGAAACTGAAAATCGGAATGATTCCTTAATAACATGCAGGCTCTCACGTAATTCTCAATCAGCTGCAGGTTACCCACGTTGCCCGCATAGACCAAATTGTATTTTTTCGGATAGACGACTCCTTCGGAAGGAAGCGGATTGACCAAAGGTGGCTGCGGCACAAAAAGAACTTTCTTTTCCGGCAACTTGAGCACATCAGAAAAATAAGAAGCAAAGGAGGGCGAAGAAATCAAAATCTCATCCGCCATCGAATAAATTCTTCTCGAGGAATGATAAAGGAAACGATACATCAAAGAATTCTTTCGAACTTTACCCGCGATAACCGCGCTCTCGGGCCAAAGGTCCAAACAATGAATGACGTTGGGTTTGCCATGCTTTTTCGCGTAAATCCCCCCTCCTTCGACGGAGATCAAAGGGGACATCGACATTCCATAGACGAGGTCAAACTCCTCATGAAGATGGGCGAGATAATGCTTCGAATTCCACCAAAAAGAAAGGTAGTTGCGGATCAAGGAAAGCCGGCTCTTGCTCCGAGCTTTCAAACTGACCCGATGAACTTTAACGCCATTGATGATTTCGTCATGGATCTTTTCGTAACCTGGCAAGATATGGCCAAAGCCATAATTGGGCTTGCCTGTGACGACAAAAACGTCATTTCCTTCACGAACTAAAGCCTCACAAATCGGAGTGATAACCACGTTTTCGGGATAGTAATATTGACAGACCACCAAAATCCGCATACAAGGATTATCTCACACCCTGACCTTAAATTCCTTAGCGCGTATAATGAAAGCAATATGTTAGCAAAACGTCTCCACGAAAATAAATTCAAGCGGGCCCTTGTTGCTCCGTGGCGGAATCTCGTTAAAGCCATTTCTCCCGTTGGTTATGTCAAATACCAATATCGCTATATCACGCACCATAAACTCAATCTCAAGAATCCGGTTCGTTATACCGAAAAACTGCAGTATCTCCGCCTTTTCGTCTATCCCAAAGACCCGAATGTCATTCGTTGCGCGGGTCGGGTCGGTGTGCGGGACTACGTTAAAGAATGCGGCTTAGAAGACTATTTGATTCCTTCGTTAGGGGTCTACGATTCCTTCGATCAAATTGACTTCGACAAATTGCCCGATGCTTTCGTCCTGAAGTGCTCCCACGCTTCCGGCTTTAACCAGATCGTCAAAGACAAAGCCGCTTTCAATAAAGAAGAAGCGAAGGCAAAGTTTGACCGTTGGCTCAAAACCGATTATGGCAAAAAGACGATGGAACGCCACTACTCTGGCATCAAACCCCAAATCCTGATTGAACGCTATATCGGAACACCCACTTCTTTGCCCGTCGAATATAAGATTCATGTCTTCAATGGGACTGCGCGTAACCTTTACGTCGTTACTGGTCGGGGACAGGATATCCGTTACACTCAATATTACATCGACTGGACTCCTTTCGATGGATCCCAATTCAATGGTTGGCTTAAGTCCGATACCCCCCTTGAAAAACCGAAAAACTTTGCAGATCTCATTCGGATTGCCGAAAAATTAGCGGCCCCCTTCCCCTTTGTCCGGGTCGACCTCTATGATGTCGATGGCAAAATCTACTTTGGCGAAATGACCTTCACTCCCGCCAAAGGGACCTTGATTTTCGACGACGATAAAACCGATTTCGAGCAAGGCGAATGGCTCGACATTTCGAAGTACATTAAATAAAAATCAACGCCAAGTCGAATTCGGGAACATCACTTCGTAAATCAATAAGCCGAAATAGTTCTTTTTGGTGCCCGAGGCATCGAAGTTTTCTTCGACGGTATAACTGCCATCATTTACGTTGGAATAAGCAACACTCATGCCTTTGATGCCTGAAGGATCCGTAATTCCGATGTCGGAGAAACGAATCGCCACAAAGGAATCACCTTCGCCACCACTATCGGTCCGTAAGAGGACGTCTTTGAGGTTGATGGTATAGAAATCGTAGCCCGAGGTCCCTTGTTTAAAGAAACGAAGTTCGATGTCCATCAGGGTTTGCCGCGCAACGCCAGAGGAAGAACCCCCGCGGCACGACATCAAGAAATAATCGCCCGTGGCTAAAGTCTTCGGGAAAAGCGTCGAATAACCATTCGGATCGAGCTGGACTAGAGCTTTGACGTGGTAGCCATCGCAGAACATCTGCCCGTTATAAAGCTTGCTGAGGACGCCAGCACTCTTAAAAGCGGAATCGGCCATCGCTAAGCATTTGGTCCGGCCAAAAGCCGTTCCGACATATTCGGAATCATTTCCTTCTTGTCCAATCGTCCAGTCTTTGGCGGTATCAAGGGTGGTCTTCGTCCCATCCGAAGCGGTATAGGTAAAGATCTCCGGATAGAGACTGCTGGCAGACTTTCTGGCCGGATCCCAATCAAGATCCTTATAGGTGTAATGGGTGTTATCAATGTAGCCATTCGCATACATCTTTTCCGTTGAAGAACGATCCAAATTGATCTCGCTCATCAACGGATCACCTATCGAAGAGAGGCCAAGTTCTTGGACGCTGTAATAGTCTTTGGCCAAATCGTTCACCTCATAGGCGTTCCCGGAATAAAGAACGGAAGTTTTGCAGCTCGATAGGCCAATAATGGAGAGTAAAAGGGCTCCCACTTTAAATTTAGTCTTCATCGTCATCGACCCCCTTTCTCTTCAACGCTTGACCCCGAAAGATCGGAGTGTAACTAAACCCTAACAAGAAGAGCACCACCAAGAAGAGACTGTTTTGGAATATCGGCGAGGAATAACGGGAATAACTTTCGTAATAAAGAACCGCCGGATAAGAATCGCTTTCAAATGAGGCGAAGATAAACCAACCCAAGATCAAGGCTACAAGAGCCATCTTAGCGCCGGATATCTTTTCTTCGCTATGGAGATATTTCCGTAAGGAGATAATGGCAAAGACAATCGCCACCAAGAGCCCTAAGAAAGCAATCAAACCGCCTTCATAAAGGGCGTTAAATTCAAAGACCCGGTTTTTGATGTAGAAGCCCGAGGAAAAGGACGAGCCATTCCAAATCCCCGAGGCTGAAGGGCTCATCCCAAAGAGGGCGGTTAAATCAAAGGTCGTTTTGCTGGCGCCTTGTTTCCAGAACATCGCCTGAATCATTTCATTAATCGGCATAAGATAACGGCCGTTATTGAAGATGCGACCGAGCGCTCCAGAATTCAAAGCCTTGATATCGGCAATGCCGTTGATCATCACAATCAAAACCAAGACACCGATCACGCCTAGACCAGCCCAAGCGGTGATTTTTTCCCACTTTGGCGTCGCTTGCGGAATCTTGACGAACCGGAGAATAACCCCGACCGCATAGACCGGAATCAAAAGCAATAATCCGGCGAGATAGGGAACGAAAATCAGGGAGAGGAGACCAAGTCCACCGCAAGAAGCAATGGTGATGAAGAGGGCCTTATCCTCTTGGGGTGAAACAAAGAGCAAAGCGACAAGCGAAGCGGCTAAAAGGAAGGAATACTGTAACCCGTATCGGAGCGAGACCGCAGCGATATTGAAACCAAATAGCATCGTATATTCGCCATCAATCGGATAGGAGATACCATCGTAGTAATAAACCATCCCTTTATAGCGGGCCGCATAGAAGAAGCCATATTCGGCCAAAGAGGCAATCATCGAAATGAGCGAAAGCAGGGCTAAGCCCAATAACACGGCGTAAAGAATGCCTTTTAAAGAAAGGTATTTCATCTTCCGGGCCATGAAGCCTAAAACGAAGAAAGCCACGATCCCGAAGACGTTAATCAAACCTGAGGAGATGCTTGAGAATTGGCCATCGAGATGAAACTTCGAGAACGAACTAAATAAGGTAAAGATACCCAAAGGAATCGCGTAATAAAGGAGTGCTTTGTTTTCGTTTTTGCTCCCCTGATAAGGAATAAAAGCCAAAACTGCGATGGCCAGTAAGAAGCCCACCGCTGAAAGAATATAGGAATATTGAAGTCCGCCAAAACCGAAAGAGGTCAACCCCAAGAAACCCAAGATCACATAGGCTAGGATTTTTTCCTTATCGACCTTCTGCCCACCATTCGAGTTGGCGGAGGTTTCGTTCGTCTCATGAATCTTTGTTTGTTCCATCACCAATACGCTCCATTATCTATTTTCTCATAACCTTTCGGTTTTTTCGTGGGGTCTGGGTGAATCCAGTACTCATTGACCCGGTTGGCCACGTGAGGGCGATTCTCCCAGCGTTTCCCGAGAATCCCGAACAAGGTCTGGGTCGCCCCACCGGTTTGTAAGGCCATCTTGCCCAGGCTTTTACAATAAAGAGTCAACGGCAAACTATAAGCGCCAGCCCCAATAAGAGCGATATCAAAATCGACGTCTTTAATTCGGGCTTCGATCTCATCGAGCGAACGCATAAACGAAGGGAAACGGTAATCGGTGCTTTCGCCCATTGTCATCGGGGCTTGCAAAACCTTTAAATCGAATTCGGGCAAAAGATCCGGTTCATTGGGAAAGAGCTTTTCCCTCCGACCATACTGGAACACTATTTCATCCGCGAAAGCAGAGATGACCAAAACTTTTTTCCCTTTTAAATACGGGGTCCAAGTTCCTAACAAGGGTTCAAGCGCCCAGTTCGTGATGACTTTAGCGTTCGGCGTCCATTTTTTATAAAAATAGTCTTCCATATGAAGACCTAAGATCGCCAAAATATCCGCAATCCCCACGTGGGCTTTAATGTATTCGCTATATTCCGTGAGATGTTTATCATCGGTCGGATAAAAGCCAGCCCGGACTTTCATCGCCCACCTAGCCGACTCTTTATACGTCTTCGCAAAACCTAGGCGAATCTTCTCGTAGCCATTGAGGCACGAAAGCTCACTGCCCCCATAGCGGACGGCACAGAATGACTTGCCTGAAGAAAGATAGTCGATTAACACCTGGCTCGAAGAAGCAATGGTGATACCCTTTTGACCACAAAAAGAAGTGGTTTCCTTCTGCCGATGAAAGATCTTTTCTTTGAGAGCCGAAGGAACGTTCTTGTTGAAATAATGGAGATAAAGAGTCCGTTCGCTCATGGTGAATCCCATTTTACCCCAATACCCCAATGAAGAAAATAGACAAGGGATGGGGCAAAATCTTGAGAAACGAAATGAAAATTCGGAACCCCAAATCCGATTGACCATTCTTGAATGCATGGAACCACAAGGGGTAATCGCTTGGGGGATTCTCCCCAATTCGATGAGGCAAAACAGAATTCCTAAGACGTTATATCGGTAAAAAAGTCCGTTTTTGGCTCTTTTGACTCGTTTTTATTCCGCTCTAGTCCCCCTTTGACCTATAATCAAGGTTGCTTACTAAGTAAGCATGTTTGTTAATCAAAAAAAGGAGAAAACAAAAACATGCAGTTTACTGAAGAAATCGCCGCCATTCACGCGCGTCAGATTATTGATTCGCGTGGCAATCCGACCATCGAGGTCGATGTTACTACCGAAAACGGTGCGTTTGGTCGCGCCGCGGTTCCGTCGGGCGCTTCGACCGGCGAAAGAGAAGCTCTTGAGCTCCGCGATGGAGACAAGAAAGTCTATGGTGGAAAGGGTGTCTTAAAGGCCGTCAAAAACGTCAATGAGATCATCGCCCCGAAGCTTGTTGGAATGAACGTCTTCGAGCAGGTCAAGATTGATGAAACCATGATCGCCTTGGATGGAACTCCGACCAAATCCAACCTTGGCGCCAACGCCATGTTGGGTGTTTCGCTTGCCGTTGCAAAAGCGGCCGCGAATTTCCTTGGACTACCGCTCTACCGCTATATCGGTGGACCGAATGCCAAGAAGCTTCCGGTTCCGATGATGAACGTAATCAATGGCGGAAAACATGCGGATTCTTCTGTTGATTTCCAAGAGTACATGATTATGCCGGTTGGCGCGAAGAGCTTCAGCCAAGCCATCGAAATGGGCGCTGAGACCTTTGCCGCTCTCCGCAAGATTTTCAAGGATCGCAAGGACATCACCGCCGTCGGCGATGAGGGTGGTTTTGCTCCGAATGGTTTGAAGAGCAACGAAGAGCCGCTTGAGGTTCTTGTCGAAGCCATCAAGGCCGCTGGATACGTCCCGGGCAAAGACATTTGCTTAGGTATGGATCTTGCTGCTTCTGAGTTCTACGATGATGAGAAAAAGAAGTATGTCTTAAAGCGCTCGGGCCAAGGCGAAAAGACCAGCGAAGAGATGATCGACATGATCGCCTCCTTCGTTGACAAGTATCCGTTAATCACCGTCGAGGATGCTCTTGCCGAGAACGATTGGGAAGGCTGGAAGAAGCTTACCGATAGACTCGCCAAGAAAGTTCAGCTCGTTGGTGATGACCTCTTCGTTACCAATAAGATCTACGTCAAGAAGGGCATTGAGATGGGCTGCTCCAACTCCGTCCTGATCAAGCTCAACCAAATCGGCACTTTGACCGAAACCTTGGATACCTGCGAGATGGCCATGCGCAATGGCTGGACTTGCGTCGTCTCCCACCGTTCGGGCGAAACCGAAGATACGACCATTGCCGACCTTGTCGTTGCCCTCAATGCGGGCCAGATCAAGACTGGTTCTATGAGCCGCACCGATCGTATCTGCAAGTACAATCAACTTATGCGCATTGAAGAAGAACTTGGCGACCAAGCCATCTATCCGGGACTTGATGCCTTCTACAACTTCAGTGACAAAGCTCGTTTCGCGAAGTAATTAAGTAACGTTCTATCTTTACTTAGCGCCGCTCCCTATTAGTGATGGGGGCGGCGTTTTCTTTTGGAGCATCCTTTAAGACAAAAGGACCTCCTCTCGCCATAATGGTGAGGTCCAAGGAGGACTCAAAGATCATGAAAAAATCATTCAGCAACGTGATGAAGAATCGCCGCAGTGTCTATGCTTTAGGAAAGAATTCCGGAATCAAAAACGAAGCCGTCGAATCGCTCGTTAAAGAAACGCTCGATGCCGTTCCGTCGGCCTTTAATAGCCAATCCCAACGGGCCGTCGTCTTAGAAGGCGAAGCCCACGATAAGCTCTGGGCGATCGTCATGTCGACCCTTCAAAAGCTCGTTCCAGCGGACAAGTTCGCGAAGACCGAGGAGAAAATCAAGGGGTTTGCTGCCGCCGAAGGCACCATTCTCTTCTTCGATGACGAAGAGGTAACCAACCATCTGATTAAGGCCTTCCCCTTATACGCGGATAACTTCAAGCCCTGGGCCGAACAACAAAACGGCATGCTCCAATTCGCGATTTGGAGCCAATTAGAAGAATTAGGTCTTGGGGTTAATCTCCAACACTACAACCCCCTCATCGATGACCAAGTCAAAGCCACTTGGGGTATCCCTCAATCCTGGCGGCTTCGCGCCGAAATGGTCTATGGCAAGAAACTTGAAGAACCGGATAGCCGTGACCACCAAGACGTTAATAAACGGTTTCTCGCTTTCCAAAAATAACTTGTCCAATCCTCTAGCCCCGTATCCCTCCCTGAAGAGACGGGGCTTTTTATTTTCGAGAAAAGAGCCGACTTCTCGTTTCTGGTCCTAACGCTTAAAATAAGCCTATGAAATTTCTTCAAAGCGAGGTCATTGCTTCCCGAAGCATGAACTACCTCTATATCTATCTCGACATTGGATTCCTTTGCCTTTTCTGTGGCTTATTGCTTTGGCAAAAGAAATACCAAGCCGTCTTGGTTGGCCTGTTTGGCGGCTTGCTTTATTGGGCGGTCGATTATGGCATCTTCTATGCCTGGCTTGGTACCCGGAGCGTTCAGGGGGCGAACCCCGCCTGGTTCCTCTTGTGGCTTTCGATGTCCTATGGTTTTACCAACTTCGTTTGGATTTGGTTATGGCTCGACCACGATAAACACCTACTCGAATGGTCGTTGTGGATTCCCTTGGTCTGGTTCTCCGAAGCTCTTATCTCCCAATACGCTGGCCAAAACACGGGGACAATCACCATCAGTAGAGGCACAGGACAATATCATTGGGTTATGGCTCTATTCCTTGTCGTGGGTTATGGCTATTTGATCATCCATAATTTGGCGGTTGATAAAGCAAAGCGTTATCCCATCCTCTGGATTCTTGCCATTGGTATTTTGGTTCAGTTTGCTTGGGAAGCGATCTTGGCCATCACCGGCATCCGAAATCAAAGTTGGCAAACCCTCGTCATCAACTCGTTATTGGAAACCAACATGGGCTTGCCCTATCTCTTTCTCATCCATCGGGCCTTCAATAAAAGAGTCGGAGAAAACTTGAAGAAAGTCCAATCTCCCCAATAGTAAACCTTTTATTCTCTAAGAAACTCCCTCAAAACCCCTGCAAAAGCAGTTTCCTTTTGTCGATTCTAGTTTCGCAATCGATAATTGCTTTCCTTCATTCCATCCCTTCGCTAGACTAAACGGCATGAAGAAACATTCCTGGATCAACAACCTCTTCTACTGCCTTCACGACGTCTCCTTATACAAGAAGAAGTCTATTTTCGCCTTGATCCTCGGAATTCTCATGAGCTTAGTTGAGGCGGTCTTGGGCACCCTAATGTCCTATTTCGTTGTCTTGGCTTTAACCAACAACGAAGAACCGGGACGCTACCTCGCCCTCATTGGAATCCTTTGTGGGGCAACTTTTGCCTGCAGTGCTTTAAAAATTTGGGGATTAAATACCTACGCCTGGGATTCGACCTTTACCCGTTGCACTATTTCATGGTTCCGCCTCTCCCGCAAGACCATCAGTACCGATTACCTCAATGTTGAGCCGCGCGAAGCCCGTAAAATGTTCGAAAAGGGTTGGCGGGCCCTCGACAGCAACTGGGTTGGCATCGAAGGCACCTTAAAACAAGTCCCCGGCCTTTTCATCGGCTTGATTGGCATGCTGACCTATTCCATCGTCGCCGCCATTTACGTCCCTTGGATTCTGCTCGTTATGGTTGGCATGATTGCCTCAACCTTCCTTTTTTCCCTTTGGGGCTACCATTACATGCAGAAGACCCGCGACGAGGATGAACGACTCTTTAACGAGACCTACGTTTTGAAAAACGACACCACGACCCTTGAGAACTCAAAAGATATTCGGGGATATCGCCTCGACAAGTGGTTCGATGTCATTTATGCGGGACTGTCCAAAAAGATCTTTAGTCTCGAGGGCAAAATCCAAATGCATTTCTTCACGGGCAAGGTTAGCGATTGCCTCTTCTTGTTCGTTCGAGATGCCGTTGCTTATTCCTTGTTGCTGCCCCAGGTGATCAACGGAAGCATTTCCTTAGCGACTTTCACTTTCTTACTCGGAATCATCGCAGGCTTCTCGACTTGGGTAAACACCTTCGTCGAAGCGTGGAACAAAGCTCGTTTTGAATCGGTTCGAGTCGATGACTATCGAACGGCCTTGGCCGTCCCAGACACCTTTAATCATGGCCAAGGCGTCGATATCAAATCCCTGCAAAAACCCTTTGAAATCACTTTTGACCACGTGGCTTTCCATTATCCCGGCGACGAAAAAGAGATCCTCCACGATATTTCTTTAACGATCCATCCCGGCGAAAAAATCGCCCTCGTTGGCAATAACGGAGCGGGCAAGACAACCTTAATCAAGCTCCTCTGCGGACTCTATAAGCCCACCAGCGGCCGGATTCTTCTCAACGGCATCGACATTCAACAGTTCAACATCGATGAGTACATGTCTTTAATCGGCGCGCTTTTCCAAGATGTGAGACCTTTGGCTTTCACCTTAAAAACCAATATCTCTTGTGCCCCAGACGATAAGATTGATCAAGCTCGGCTTAAAGACGCCATCGATAAAGCCGATTTGACTGCCAAAGTCGAATCCTTGCCGCAAAAAGAAGAAACTTTTATCACTCAGACTTTCGACCTCTCAGGGGTCCAACTCTCGGGCGGAGAAACCCAAAAGATGCTTTTGGCCCGCGCTTTATATAAGAACGCCCCATTATTGGTTCTTGATGAGCCTACGGCAGCCCTTGATCCCTTAAGCGAAGAGAAGATGTACAAGCAATATCTTTCTTACGCCAAAGGCAACACCTCGATCTTTATCTCCCACCGATTGGCTTCGACCCGTTTCTGTGACCGCATCGTCTATTTGGACAATGGCAGCATCGAAGAAATCGGAACCCACGAAGAGCTTTTAAAGCAAGACAAGAAGTACAAAGAAATGTTCACAATCCAAGCCAAATATTACCAGGAAGGAGCCAAAGCCGATGGAACCCTCTAAATCGTATTTCAAAAAGAATTGGCGTGTCTTCCGCTTCATCTGGTCCCTCTCGCCAGGCTATTTCCTTTCCTATATTTTGTCTTTCTTAATTCAATCGCTTTTCCCTTATATTCCAATCTATGGCAGCGCCTTGATCATTAACGGCCTTGTCGCCCACGATAGTTTTGATTCGATCATGAATGTTGTTTGGTGGACGATCTCCATCGCCCTTGTCGTCGGCATTCTCCAAGCTTTCTTTTCTAACCTTCTTTTCGCCTGGGACAACAAAATCCTCGCCGAAATCAGTCGGAGAATGAGCAAGAAGACTCACGAACTCTCTTACGCGCAGCTCGAAGACAACAAAACCCTTCGTCTCATGAAAGCGGCCGATGAAGCCACCAACGGATCCGGTGGCGTTCCTGCCTTCATGGCGGCTCTTGGATCTATCGTCAAAGGTTTATCCAATTTGGTGTATTCCATCGTGCTTTTGCAGGGGATATTCGCAGTAGGGAACCCCACGAAGAATGATGCGTGGGCCAGTTTCTTAAATAACCCTTGGAGCGCTTTGATTCTCTTTGGTTCCGCCTTGTTTGCGCTCTTAGTTTCTTTGCCTCTATTAGCCCTCGTTAACAAACTTTCCTATAAAGCGATGATGGAAAACGTCGAAGGTAATCGTCGCTTTGGTTATTTCTACACCGTCTGCAACGATTATCAGATGGGCAAAGACATTCGCTTATTCGCGATGCAAAAGATGCTGATCTCTTATCAAGAAAACGATAAATATGGCGTCAATAAGACTTGGGAGCAATTTGCCACTTCGCAAAAGGCCATTCAAATCGGCATAGCCTTTGTTTATGTCTTCCTTTCATTCATCGCATATTCTTTCTTGGGCTTAAAAGCCCTCTATGGCCTCATTGGGGTCGGCACCGCCGTGGCCTACGCCGGAGCCGTTACCTTGTTAGCGAGCGGCCTCGAAAGTATCGTCGAGGGAATTGCTTCAACCTCTTTGAACTCCGACTATTTGCAGAATTATTTCCTCTACCTTTCTTATGGTGACACCATGGTTTATGGAACGAACAAACTTGACCTCAGCAAGCCGGTTTCTTTGGAGTTCTCCCATGTGAGTTTCACCTACCCGAATCAAAAAGATAAAGCCCTCGATGATGTTTCTTTAACTCTCCATCCAGGCGAAAAGCTCGCCATTGTCGGCGTCAACGGGGCGGGTAAAACCACTTTGATGAAGCTCGTTTGCCGTCTCTATGAACCTCAAGAAGGCGAAATCAAGGTCAACGGAATTCCTTTGGTTTCGTATGATAAAGATTCCTGTGAGAAGCTTTACGCCATTGTTTTCCAAGACTTCAAACTCTTCTCATTCTCCGTCAAAGATAATGTTGCCGCAACCGCCAACGGGGATGAACCCAAGGTCATTGAGGCGCTAAAGAAAGCGGATATCTACGACCGGGTCTTGGCGTTCCCTGAAGGCATCAATACCATCCTTTACAACAAGAATGACGAAAACGGCGTGGAAATATCAGGCGGCGAAGCCCAAAAAATCGCTATCGCCCGCGCTCTTTATAAGAATTCGCCTTTGGTGATTTTGGATGAACCCACTTCGGCCTTAGACCCGAAGAGCGAAGCGGAAATCTACGAGAACTTCGGCACGTTGGTCCATGGCAAAACCGCGGTCTTCATCTCCCACCGGATGTCCTCAACGCAATTCTGCGACAACATCGCCGTCATTAATCAAGGCCACGTCGTCGAATATGGTAACCACAAAACGTTACTGGCCTTAAAAGATGGCCTCTACAAGAAAATGTGGGATGCCCAAGCGCAATATTACAAGTAATTAGTCGTTAACGATTTCGATATCTAAAGTAAACGTCTTCTCTTTTTCAACGAGATTCTCATCGCGCCGCTCGGCGATCTCTTTCGGCATTCCTTCGTAAGCGGAGAAACCCCACCACGGCTCAACGCAAAGGAAATCGCCACCGGACTGTTTGCTCCAAATTGCGATCTCCGGAGCATCGAAACGGAACTTCAGGATATAGCCAAAACCCGTCTTCACGTCGATCTGATAATGCTGGTCATTGGGCAAACCCCAGGTTTCGTTAATGGCCCAAAGCTCTTTGCTCAATTTTTCATCCTGATGGTAGATGCTGGCTTCTTTCTCCTGAAATAAACCATTTCGCATCGGGTAATAGTAATTCGGGGCTTTATCAAAATGAACCGAGGCGGAACCATCGTATTTGCAGCGGAACGCTTGATGGAGTCCCAAGGCAAACGGAAGGGGTTTTGCAGACTTATTGATGACTTTGACCTTCCGTTCGATGATGTTGCCCTTCAAAGAAAGCGTCACATCAAGAACGAAATCAAAAGGATAGGCTTCCAAGGTTTCGGGGTTCGAGACCAACTCCAAAGTCACCGATTCCGGTTTCTTATCTTTGACGACAAAAGTCTGAGTTCGGGCAAAGCCGTGCCGTGTCTTGCACGCATAAGCATGACCATTAACGTCGTATTCAGGCAAACCGATCACCGGGAAAATGACCACGTCTTGATTGGGCCAGAAATCCGGGTTCTTTTGCCAAAGAAGTTCTTGCTGGTTTTTCTTCGTGATTACCGAAGTCAGAAGTGCCCCGGTCTCATCGACTGACACCTTAAATAGCTTATTCTCAATCGTTTCCATGATGTTCCCTCTGCTTCTATTTTACTCCACTCGCGAAAAGAAAAGCACCGCCCTAGGGCAGTGCCTCTCCTCGTAAACGATGTTTTACTTCTTGCTATCGACCTTTCCTTTATAAAGGAAATAGCGTTTATCGGCTTTAACCACTTTGACTTCTTCGACATTGGGATCTAACGCGATCTTCGTGCCTTTGCGAGTATATTCGGTGCCTTCATAAGTCGCTTTGACATCGATGGGTTCACTGGATAAAGCGTAGTAGGCTTTATTATCTTTTCTATCGATGATAACCGAATATTCCTTAATGGCATCGGTGCCCCAATAGATCAAAGCGCCATCAACGATTTCGCCCGAGACCGATCCCCCATTGAAAAGACCGCCCTCAAAAGCGTAAACATCAAAACTACCATGGGCGCTTTCATAAGCGTTCTGAATGTGGCCTTCCAACATATCGGAGTCGACTTTGGCTTTGGTGCCTTTCCACCACTTGGAGAAGCCCGATTCTTTCTTTTCGTCGGTTTTTGCTTCTTCTTTTTTCGGCGCTTCAGCGTTGGCGGTTTCAGTTTTGCTTTCGTTACCTTTTCCGTCTTGCTCAGAGACGACTTTATCTTTTGTTTCTTCTTCCATAACAATTCCTCTTTCGAAAGTTAGTATAATACCGGTTCTTCATTCCTCAAGATTCGTTAACAAAGAGATAACAAAGCCTTAAAATAAGCCTCAGGAAAACGAAGATGAAACAGCAAGAAAGAACGACGTTGCTCCTCGGGTTAGGAGTCAACGCCTTAATGGTCGTTGGCAAAATCATCCTTGGCATTATCGCTTCCTCGGGGTTCCTTTTTGTCTCGGCTTTGGTCACTTTGATGGCGTTTGCAACCAAACTCATTGGCCTTCTGGCGCTTTATGGCAAGAAAAAGATCGGGGTTTTGCAGGCATTTTTGTATATGGGCATCACCATCAGCGTCGGCGCAATTGGCTATACCTCATATATGGCTCGTCTCTTCTTTTTTCCGAACACGGATCATTACGACATTTATCAAGGCATCACCATCGCCGCCTTCGCCTTCACGGATTTAGGCTGGGCCATTCATGGTTTGATTCGCGAAGCAAAAAACAAGAATACCGTCGCCACGGGGCTAAAGTGCGGTGCTGTAAGCAACGGCCTTTCCGCCTTAATTTTGGCTCAAACCGCAATCTTCGCTTTTACGAATCCTGGTGTCGACTATTCTTTTTACAATGCCTTAGGCGGCACAATCTTCGGCGCTTTAGATTTAATCATTGGAGTAGCAATGATCGGCTATTCTTCCTATCGAAGCCACAGAGAAGATTTGAAATGAAATCTTCTTTTTCTTGATAACGAGAGAAAGACTTTTAAAATCAATCCCGTTATGGAAAATTATAAACAGCCGGGTTGGATTGAGGTTATTACGGGGCCGATGTTCGCCGGAAAAAGCGAAGAATTGATTCGGCGTCTCCGTCGTCTGGATTATGCTCACCAAAAATATTTGGTGTTCAAGCCAGCAATTGATAATCGTTATTCCATCGATAACGTTGAAAGCCATTTGCACAACAAAGCTAAGTGCATCCCGGTGAAAAACACCGCAGAAATTCGGGCTCATTTGAATGTGCCTTTCGATGTCTTGGCCATCGATGAGGTCTCGTTCCTTGATTTTGACGTCGTCGCTCTTTGCGATGAGCTAGCCAACGAAGGCAAACGGGTTATTGTCGCCGGCCTCGATACCGATTTCCGTGGCGAACCATTCCCGATTACCGCCGCTTTGCTTTGCAAAGCTGAGTTCGTGACAAAGCTTACCGCCATTTGCGTCAAATGCGGCGAGCCAGCCACCATGACGCAAAGAATCGTCAACGGAATCCCTGCCGCTTATGATTCTCCGGTTGTTCTTATTGGGGCAAGCGAAGCATACGAACCGCGGTGTCGGCATTGCCACGTTTGCAAAAAAGATTAGTGATTCTTAATAAAACTCTGAAGTTCTTCTTTCGTGGGCATCGCGATCGAGGTTCCTTTTCGAGTGGTTTTTAAACTCGCATACTGACTGGCTAATTTCAAAGCACCTTCCGCAGAGAAGCCACAGGACAAGAAATACACTAACGAACCGCAAAAAGCATCGCCAGCGCCGGTGGTGTCGACCACTTTAACCACCGCGGCCGGAACCTTTTGGACGTTTCCGCCTTTCCGATAAAGATAGCCTTTGCCGCCTAAAGTTATGGCCACCTGATTCACCTGAAGAAGCTCCGCCGCTTTATCCGGATCGCTTTCGCCCGTCAACAAAGCTGCTTCGGTTTCATTGGGTGTAATCAAATCCACGAAAGGCAGGGCCCCTTTCATTAATGGCGAGGCTGGCGCCGGGTTCAAAATCGTGAATAATCCTTTTTGATGGGCTTTTTGCAGGGATATTGGAAGAATGTCGGGGTTATTCTCGCCCTGAATCATGAAGAAATCGCCTGGCTTGGCATCCTTTAAGAAGTCATCGACTTCCCCTGAAGTTAGGGTTTCGTTGGCGCCTAAGTCTAGGCCAATCTCATTTTCGCCATTGGCGACTTGAATTAAGGCTACCCCGCTTGGGATGCCTGCTCTCTTTTGGACATGACTGACATCAATTCCATAACGGGTAAGTTGCTGGAGCATTTGCTCGCCAAAAGCATCTTGGCCCACCGCACCCAAGAAATGGACGTGACCACCCAGTTTTGCAGCGGCGATGGCTTGATTTAACCCTTTGCCTCCAGCCCCCGTGCGGAAAGAATGGCCCTTCAGCGTTTCGCCTTTCTCGGGGAAACGGTCCAAATAAAGGGTCAGATCCATATTAAGGGAGCCGAGGATGTAAATGTCTTTCATTAATAAAGCCTCATGACTTTTTCGATGACATCCCAATACTTGGCGGTATCAATATCCATCGCCACATAGGCATTGGGTTTCTGATGCAAGTAATTGAACTGATCGCAATTGGTCCGACCATAGCTCGGCCCCTTCGAAACATCGATCACCACATTCATGTAGTGATAGGTAACAACCGAGGGATCCAAAAGGCTTACGATGGTGACAGGATCGTGAAGCGGGCCGCCTTCAGACCAAGCAAAAATCTTCTTTTGGTTGATGTTATATTGCTTCATTAGGGCCACGAAGAGATCGCTAGCCTTGTTGTGGATTTTCTCCATCCGCTCAATCACGCTCGGCAACACCAAGACTTTCCGGGTGACATCAAGACCATTCATGTAGACGGGCAAGCCCGAATTAAAGACAATTCCCGCGGCTTCCGGATCCACCACGATATTGAATTCTCCCGCCGGAGTCACGTTGCCATAACCAATGGAACCGCCCATCAACATAATCTCTTTGATATGAGATTTGATTTCGGGCTTCTTCGTTAAGGCGATTGCGATGTTGGTCAAGGGGCCAGTCGGAACGAGAATTACGTTCTCATGAGATAAGCAAAGATCGATGATCAACTCGGCACCCGAACGAGGGTCAACCTTTTTCATTAAGGGTGGAAAAGTAAATCCATCGAGGCCACTTTCGCCGTGGATTTGCGGGCAATACATCGGTTCTTTGAATAAGGGCTTTGGCGAGCCAGCCGCGACCGGAACATCAATATCCAAGTACTGGCAAAGATTCAAGGCGTTCCGTGTCGTCTTCTCGATGCTTTGGTTTCCCGAGCAAGTCGAAATACCCAAAAGATTAATCTCAGGGGCCTTCCCCGCCAACAAAATCGCAACCGCATCATCGTGACCCGGATCGGAGTCCAGGATAACATTCATTTTTTCGTTCATAATCTCATTATTAGGATGCGAAGGGGCATTTTACAAGAAAACCTGAAATCTAAAAGCGATATTTGCATTCGGCCCTTGACTTGGAGTTAACTCCAAGACCTATGATGGTCCGCGGAGGATGAAAAGAATGGCAAAACAAACAGCAGGCAGAACGGCACTGGGCGACCTTGCTCCCAAGTTCGCCGAACTCAACGATGATGTGCTCTTTGGCGAAGTCTGGTCCCGCAAAGACAAACTAGCGACCAGAGACCGTTGTCTCATTACGGTAACAGCATTAATCAGCAAAGGAATCTTCGATAATTCCTTAAAATATCACCTTCAAAACGCGAAGAATAACGGCGTGAGCAAAACCGAAATGGTCGAGGTTTTGACCCACTTGGCATTCTACGTGGGCTGGCCGAACGCTTGGGCAGCCTTCCCTCTCGTCCGAGAAGTCTATGCGGATGAGAAGAGCAGCCCCTCCGATTCGCTCTTCGGTTTAGGGGAAGAGAATACGGCCTTCGCCCCTTATTTTATCGGAAAAAGCTATCTTAAAGCCTTAAATACCAAAGATGGCTTGGGCATTTATAACGTCACCTTCGAACCGGGTTGCCGCAACAATTGGCACATCCACCATAATGGCGGACAAATCTTGCTGTGCACCGACGGAGAGGGTTGGTATCAGGAATGGGGGAAGCCCGCGCAGAAACTCCACCCGGGCGATGTCGTTTATATCGCCCCAGAAATTAAACATTGGCATGGGGCAAGCAAAGACAGTTGGTTCAGCCACATCGCTATCGGAATCCCTGCAAAAGCCGCCTCAAATGAATGGTGTGAGCCTGTCGACGATAAGCAATACGCTCAATTAGAGCATGGAGAAAAACAATGAAAAATGTAATTTTGGCGAATGGCGTTGAAATGCCGATTCTCGGCTATGGCGTCTATCAAATTCCAGACCTTACGGAATGCGAACGTTGCGTCCTCGACGCGATCGACGTGGGCTACCGTCACATCGATACTGCCCAAGCCTATCGGAACGAAGCGGCCGTCGGATCGGCCTTGAAGAAAAGCGGACTCCCTCGTGGGGATTTCTTTATCACCAGCAAGATCTTCCCCAATAATTTCGGCTACGAGAAGGCCAAGGCCTCAATCGACGAATCCTTAAAGAAAATCCAAACAGACTATTTGGATTTGATGTTACTGCACCAGCCTTTCGCCGATACCTATGGTGCTTATCGCGCCCTCGAAGAAGCCTACAAGGCCGGAAAGATCAGAGCGATTGGCATCTCAAACTTCTCCCCAGACCGGATGATTGATATCGGCAAATTCAATGACGTTTTCCCGATGGTCAACCAAGTTGAAACCCACGTCTTCAATCAACAAATCAAAACCAAGACCTATATGGACCGTTACCACGTCCAACTCGAATCCTGGGGACCCTTTGCTGAGGGCCGCCATGACTTCTTCAACAATCCGACTCTCGTCCAAGTCGGTGCGGCCCACCACAAGAGCGCCGCTCAAGTTGCCCTCCGCTATCTCATTCAGCGTGGAATCGTGGTTATTCCCAAGAGCACGCACAAGGAACGGATGAAGGAAAACTTTGAGGTTTTTGATTTCGATCTCACTCCGAAAGAAATGGATGCCATCCTAGCTTTAGATGAGGGCACGAGCCAATTCTTTGACCATACCGCCCCCGAGACCGTCGAGATGTTCGCCAAATGGATGGGCAAATAAAAAGATTCGAGCAATCTGACAAATAGCGGCATCGTTTTCCAGTGTCTTTTTTTAATGATCGGAGCGGCGTTTCGCAGTCAATCCCTCCGGAAGTTGAAAGCCGGGGTCTTTTGGCTTATTTTTGAGGCAGATGCTCCATAAGTCCGCGCAAGCGGCTATAGTGAGCATTGCGGCTCGCAATCACCGCGACATGGAGGGCTGGCTTGGCGAGAGGCCGTCTTCTTTTTTGTACAAAAAAACGGCGCCGCCAGGGGTCATTAGCCTCAGCTTCTTGCGCGCCGCTCCAATTATTGAACCGCTTTCCCCTCCGACTTTCAAGACGACGTTTTACACGACTTCTGCCAAAAGCGAAAGGGATTTGCAGGCATGTTGGAAAATCCTGAGTTTCAAAAAACCTGACCCGCGTGGCTGTTTCTGAAAGTCTGGTTTTATGCTATCGCAAAGGCTATAAGGCCTGCGTCAACGGATTTCTCTCCGCGCATTCACCCGCTTCTTATTCCAGCGGGGGGCCAGTTGGCCGGCAATCGTTCAATAAAAGGCTGCGTTTTCTTTTTTTCGACTTTAAAAAGGCCGCCCCGCGTGCCTTTTGGCGGTCGGTGATGTTCTTGGAAGAAAGCCCCCCTGCTAGTCAGTCCATCGGTTCAAGACAAGTCGCCCGTCTCTCAAAAGATCAAAGCGGGCGATCTTATGCTTTTCGGTGATTCCTGCATCGTCTTGTTTTATCAAGATTTTTCCCCGGCTTATTCCTATATTCCGTTGGGGCATTGCAAAATCGAAGCGGATTTTGCAGAGTTTTTAAATGAAGCGAATCCTCAAGTCCGTTTTGAGATTTAAACGCTATTCTTTCGATTCTTTTAATGACCTTACCAAATCCGGCAAATCCTCTGTCGCCGTTTGATAGATGGTTCGGGGGTCGACTTCGCCATAAGTATGAACAAGTCGATTCCTGAGACCATTAATCAGTGACCATGGCACGTTTTTGTGAGTTTGTTTAAAATCATCGGAAACTCGCTTTCCGCTTTCAGAAATTTGAATAAAACGGAAGCAGACGGAATCCATCAAAACGGGATTCTGGCAAAACGCTTCATAAGAAACGTTTTTGGTGTGTTCGATAATAAAACTGGCATCCAAAACCATCGAATCAACAAAATAATGGTCATTTTTTAAATTATCCATAAATCTTTATTCCATCCTTTAAAATTTCTTTAGAAAGATCCGGATTTTTCCCAAGTTGTTCCATCCCCAAAACATCAACTTTTTTATGTAAGGCTTCGCGATACTCTTCGACTAAGCCGTAAAAATGAAGCCCAGTCTCTTGGCTCGAAACCAAAAGATCGACATCGCTGTCGGCCCGGGCTTTATTTTTCGCGTAGGAGCCAAACAAATAAACGAAAGAAACCTTATGCCGCGAGGAAACCTCTTTAACTGCTTTTTTTATTTCATCTAACGCCAGGATTCCATGCTCCTCATCAATATAACCATATTTTTGCAGGGTTTCAGCAATATACCGGTAGCGAATAGAGTCTTTTGGACCATCAGCCATTTCATAGTTTTGATAACTTCGGCGTGACACACCACAAAGACGCGCAGCTTCGGCCTGGGTTAACTTTTTTTGCTCTCTGATTTCTTTGAGATTCATGCCAATATTATAACTTTTTGCGCTTTTTAAATCTACAAAATGCGCATTTTTTGCGCTTTCATAATAGTATTGCGCGCATTTTTTGCGCTTTTTTATTTATACAAAGCGCAAAAACAAAAAGCACACAGCCTTTTTGGCCATGTGCTTTTATGCTTGTTTTGGTGGAGACGAGGGGAATCGAACCCCTGTCCGAAGAACTTTCAACTAAGACTTCTACAGTTTAGATCCTATCGTATTTGACCTTGAGGCAAGATAGAATCGAGCCCCCAAGGCGAGGTTGACGCGTTTTCGTCAGTGACTGCCAACCGGGAGTCACCGCTTATTGTCTTTAATGACGCCACATCCTTCTGTGAGACACGAAACAGAGGGCGGACGTGCTGCTCTCACACGAGGTGAGAAACCCGTAGGTTACTTATTAGGCGCGAGCAAACGAAAGGTGCTGCGAAGCAGCACGATTCGCATAGTGATAACTGTTATCAGTTATTGGTTTTTGATGTCTATGCTCATCACGCCACTGCAATCCTAGCCAAACAATTCCCCGTCAAAACCGGAACGTCCCCAGAACAATGCTTAGTAGGTGCTAAGCGTATGTACTATAACCCTAAAAACCCAAAAGCGCCACTTTAGGAATTTTCTTTAATTTTAAGTCCGAAATACGTGACAAAGCCAATGGCCTGAGCGGGGGAAATAATCGCGCCTTTTAAGGATTCAGGTTCACAATGAAGCGAATCGACGATGTCACTAGAAAGGTCAATGCCCGCTAAGGGAGTCTTAAAGAATTCGCTTGCGGTTAAATCCGAAGAATCGAAGAGAACGTCTTTGAAAAACGTCTCGGCAAAGAAGGATTCTTTTAACCGCGACGAAATAAAGGAAACAACCTTCATTTCGCTGGCGGAGAAATTCGCGTAATCGAGAATACAGTCGATAAAAATGACATCGCTGAGCGCAGCGTCAATCCATTTGCTCCCCATGAGATTACAGCCCTCAAACCGAATCCGGCCGAAATAACGTTTCGAGAAATCCAAATTCAAAAAGTTGCAATGTCGGAATACCACGTTTTGAAAGTCGACTTTTTCCAAATCAAGTTTCGTAAAATCCGTTCCTTCAAAGACCGCGGTGTCCACCATCACGTCTTCCAAAGTGAGCTTTCCTTTGGGAGAACCGACGAGACGGCCATTCGAAAAACCATCGCGTTCAAACGCTTCCCACGTCAAGTCAACGATGCCTTTGATTAAAGGCTCTTTCGGGGATTTCATCTCTATTAGTATAAGAAGTCGGCCAGTAAAATACTCGCAAAAACCGCCTCTTTTCCTTTCTACGCGATAAAAGGGGCATTTTCGCTCAATCTTTCCTTTGTATAAAGGGCTTCTTTGTTGTAGAGTTTCTTTGCTTTAAAGCAAAGAGAGAACTTATGGCAAAAGCTTACGTCGTGAAACAACAAAAACCAAAATCCGATGAACGAAAACAAGCGTTCAAAGAGAATGCGATCTTTTTCTTAAAGTCATTCATTAGCAATGACACTTGTGTTGAGGCCCGCAAAAAGCCGTGGTATGCCGCTGTCATCATGGCGCTCGTGAGCATCATGGTCGCAATGATCGTCGTAATGTATAGTGCTTTTACGGCCACCGGTGCGAGTTTCTTAAACTCCCCAGTTTACGGCCTTGATAATTCTTTGGTCGATTTCGACCAGACTTTGGTCACCAAAAATTTATCTTTGACTGTCTCGGACCAATTAATGACCGTCACGGGTGGCACTGCTTCTTGGGAAGCGGCTTTCCCCACGAAAACCACATTAGGCCAAGCCAACCCCAATAACGCTTATGTCCACGAATACAAAGAGACCGTCATCATTGATCCGCGGACTTCTTCTTCCACGGCGACTTCGAGTTCAATCTCCAGCAGTTTACCGACCGCTCCCTACCAGACCGAGAAAATCGTTTGTGATTTAGCGGTGTATTGGGCTGGCTCGAGCACTTTGGATGATTACTACACCACCTTCGTTTGGAAGCGGGCTGGCGATTTCCCCACTTCGACCTCGAAGACCAACATCATTGTTCTCAATGAAACCGGCTTTGCCGCTTATAAACTTCCGACTTCCTCGACCGCTCAAAACTCGAAGATTGTCGGCAAGTGGGATTCCGCTTGGGTCAACAATCCGAGTCGGGTCTTTGATTTAAAGAGCTTAGCCACGATGTCTTCGCACGGCGTCGCTTATACCGGAACCACCGCCAGCGAATTATCGACCAACACCTTAGCGTCTTGGAAAGAGATCTTCGCCGATGGTTACGAGAGCAGCAAAATCAAGAGCGCTTGGATTTCGACGGGCATCTACTTCGGCGTCTATGCCGGGTTGACCCTCATCTTAGGTCTAACCGTGTTCCTCATGACCCGTGGCAAGACCAATCCGTTCCGCATCTACACCTTCTGGGAGTGCCAGAAGATCGCTTACTGGGCAGGATTATCCCCTGCGCTTCTCGCCTTGTTTGGCTTCTTAGCTCCGAGTTACGCCCCGCTCATCTTCATCTTCCTCTATGGCATGCGTGTCATGTGGATGTCGATGAAATCGCTCCGTCCGACTTATAACGCCTAAAGAAAAATCGCCCGTTTCATCAGCACGATGAAGCGGGCTTTTTATACGGGCTTATTTCCGTTCGGGCTTAATCGAAGGACGACCGACGGACACGTATTCAAAATACGAGAAGTGATAGCAAGGATAGAGGTTACGGCCATCGAAGATCACGCGACCCTTCATTAATGAGAGGAGAGTCTTCTCATCGAGAGCGGCGAATTCCTTTTCTTCGGTTACAATCACTAAGGCATCAGCATCTTTGAGTGCTTCTTCTTTCGTCGGATAAACCGAAACGGAGGGATAAGCGGCACTAAAAGCCTGACGGGCCGCTTCCGAAGGATCGTAAGCACTTAAAAGAGCGCCGTCCTCAAGAAGATATTTGGCGATAACGAGAGACAAGGCATTCCGTAAATCCGAGGTGCCGGCCTTATAGGCAAGACCCAGAAAAGCGATACGAACACCCTTCATCGTGGGGTAATGCTTCTCAATCTTTTTTACGAAATAGAGAGGCTGGGTAAAGTTCACCGCGGCAGTCGCTTCAGGCAAAAGCATGGGGACCTCTTCTTTTGAAGCAGTCGCTAGAAGCGCCTTCCCATCTTTTGGAAAACAAGAACCGCCATAGCCTAAACCAGCGTGAAGCATAGCGTGACCGATCCGGGGATCGGCCCCCATCGCCAAAGCGACATCCGAGATATCAGCATTCACGGATTCGGCTAAGCGCGCCATCTCGTTGATATAGCTGATCTTCATCGACAGGAAAATATTGGAGGCGTATTTGGTGAGTTCAGCGGATTCGTTGCTCATAAAATAGAATGGCACGCCCGAATTCACATCGGATTTGCGGAGATTTCGAATAAAATCGTAGTCTTCCGCTTTGCGGGCGCCGATGACGATGCGATAAGGCGTGCTCTCGTCTTCATAAGAACGGCCTTCCGCTAAAAATTCCGGCATCGAAATAATTGAAAAAGAAGGAAGGCGATCTTGATACGTTTTCGCCGTGCCCACCGGAACAGTTGAACGAATGATAAGCTTCGACCCTTTCGATATTTTTTCGATTTCGTTTAGGGCGGAATCAAGATACGAAAGATCGGCGGTTCCATCTTCTTTGGATGGGGTGCCAACGCAAAGGAAATAGGCCGCGCAATCTTTGAGATCCTCGGACGAGGTCGTGTAATGAATTTTCTTGTAATTCTTTTTAAGGACATCCCCGAGCGAAGCTTCTTTAAAGGGCATTTGGCCGGCTTTTAGCAGGGATATTTTCTTTTCATCTGAATCGTAGGCCCAAATCTCGTCGTGAGTGTTTGTGGCAAAATATGCCGCGTTCGCCAAACCTACATAGCCAAGCCCGATAATTGCGAGCTTCATTTAGTCTCCATAGTCGCTTCCGCGACTCTTGTCTTCGACGAAAATCTTTAAGGGGTCGGTGATGTCGCCGATCTCACGATATAAGAATCCTTCTTTATCAATAAAGGGCGTTTCAAAGTTCCCGGTAAAAACAACCTTGGGATTATCCTTAATGATTTGCTCAATGGCTTTCATGATTCTCGGATAATCTTCCCGGCGTTTTTCTTTAAGCCCTTCTAGGGCGTAATAGAAGCCTGGTTCGACATAAAAGATGTGGCCATCATCGCTCTTATAGGCATTCACAAGGGGGTTGGTTGGATCCACGAACGATTTGTATTGACCAAATTCTGGGTAAAGCATAGAGTTAACGCAATTAAATATACCCTAAGTGGTCTAAAATGTGAAAGGAGGGATCGTTTTATGGGAGACAAAAAAGACATTAAGATCGTTTTTACGGATATTGATGCTACCCTCTATAGTCATGTCACGAACCACGTTCCCGACAGTGCGATAAATGCCATCCGCGAGATGCAAAGCAAAGGAATCAAGGTCTTCCTTTGCTCAGGTCGAAATTACTATCTGATTCGAAAGACCGGCATTCTCGATATCGTGAAGCCTGACGGACTCGTGATGATGAATGGCGCTTGTGCAGCCATCGGCGATGTCGTGATATATAAATATCCGATTCCTGCTGACGTCGTCAGCGCAATGATCAAATTCTCTTATCGTTTAAAATTCGGTTTGACCCTTATTGAAGAAAACGAAGGCCATATCAACATGATCGATGACCGGGTCATCGACGCCCACGCCAAATATGGCACACGCTTCCCTCAGCCTCGAAAATTCCCGATTCCTTATGATCGAACCGTCTATCAAATGATTGCCTTCTGCGATGATTTTGATGAATCGCTTTTCTTGCCGCACCTTAAGGACTGCAAAGCGGCCCGCTGGGACGAATATGCGGTCGATATCATGCCAAAAGATTCCGATAAAGCCAAGGGGATTTTGGCGGTGCTCGAATACTATGGCTGGACCCAGGATAATGCGATGAGCTTAGGCGATGGCAATAACGACATCGAAATGTTGCTCTTTACTGGTGCTTCAGTCGCTGTGGGCGGCGCTTTGCCCGACGTTAAAGCGGTTGCTGACTACGTCACCGACGACATCGATAAAGATGGCTGGGCCAAAGCCATGCTTCATTATGGCTTAATCGACAAGGTTATTTGTGATAAGGCTCATGATTAAGGATCTTAAACGAGCGATAGAGCTGTTCTAAAAGAATAATCCGTGTCATCTGGTGGGTAAACGTTAGATGGGATAAAGAGAGCGAGGCATTCGCTCTTTTCTTTAACTCTTGTGAGAGACCCAAGGAACCGCCAATCACAAAACAAATCGTGGATCCCCCACGGGTAAACATCGTCATCACCTTGTTGGCCAAAGCGACCGAATCGGGTTCGTCTTTTCCGAGATCAAGGGTGCAAACAAAGTCATTTGGCTTGAGTTTTGCAAGGATTTTGGCCCCTTCCTTCGTTTTGACTTCTTCTTCCATCGCCGCCGAGGCGTTCTCTTTGCTGGGTAAGTCGTCGACCTCTTCGATGCTGACTTGAGCGTAAGGCGAAAGACGCTTCAGGTACTCCTCTTCAGCGGCTTTCCAATAGGCTTCCTTTAAGTGGCCGACACACAGGATCCGGACTTTCATAAGTCCCCTCCTTCGATGTTCTCCCATTGCTTCAGGCAAACGATCTTCTCTTTCGGGAAATAGATTCCTTCTTTCTCGAAGGTGGCAACATAAGTGTCATAAGCGCATTCAGGCGTGTTGCATTCCTCCGAAAGATGAGCGAGATAAATCCCTTTGGTATTCGAATCGATAAGATCCACCAAATAATGAGCGGAATCCGAATTCGAAAGATGGCCAACGTCGCTGTGAATCCGATGTTTTAACGAAGCGGGCCGATGCGAATGCAAAAGCATTTTGTAGTCGTGGTTGCTTTCGATGATGTAATAAGTCGCGCCCTTCATTAATGAAAGATCATCATCGGGAAGGTAGCCCGTGTCCGTAACGTAAACTAAGCTCTCATTCCCTTGCTTGATTAAAAAACCAATCGGGTTGGCGGCATCGTGCGAAACGGAAAAAGGCAGAATCTCAAAATCGCCTAAACGGAAAGGCTTTTCTTTAATCAAGATTGTGTTCGGGTGAGGAAGAGTGCCTTCTGAGGCAAAGACCGGCACGCCTTTTTCAACGGGCAAAGTACCGACATGGTCGGTGTGTTCGTGCGTAATTAAGATGGCTTGAATATCCTCTTTCTTTCGTCCGATGGTTTTCAAGCCCTCTTTAACCCGAATAAAAGGAACGCCCATATCGATCTGAAAAAGGGTGGTTTCATCGTAAATCAGGGTTGCGTTGCCTTTAGAGCCGCTCCCCAAAGAGATAAAGCGAATCATTGTCCGTCATCGTCATCCGCTTCGAGAACGACGCCATTCTTCTTCGCCTCTTCTTGTTCGAGACTGAAGGAGGGGGTATCAAAACGCTGAAGGTTCTTATCGAAAAGAAGGGTGATGACGCCTGTGCGGCCGTTGCGGTTTTTCGCCACGGAAATCGAGACAACGGAAATGCCATTGTCTTTCCCGGCTTGTTGCGACTTCTGTTGAACGTCCTGTTCAAGGTTCTGGGTATAATCGTTCTTCGCAAAACCATGGGGTTTATTGTCGCCAATGCCCAAGTTCTTATAGTAGTCGCTCCGGTACATCAGCAAAACGATATCGGCATCCTGCTCGATTGAGCCGGATTCCTTTAAGTTCGACAACATCGGGATTCGACCATCGTTCTGTTCGACATCACGGTTGAGCTGAGCCAACGCGATGACCGGAACCTTCATTTGACGAGCCAGCTGCTTCAAGGTCTTGGTAATCACACTAACCTCGTTAGCACGCGAATCATAGGCTCCTTCGGTCGTGATCAAGTTCAAATAGTCGATGACGATCATCGCTAAATCGGAATGTTCGGCTTGGAGTTTCGCCTGTAACTTCATCGCCTTGGAAACCACATCGCCAAGCTTCGGGTTCGGGGTATCATCGATAAAAAGTTTGGTATTGCTCAAGGTATTGACGGCGGAAGAGACTTTGCTTAAGTCTTTTTCGTCTAACGGACCCGCCTGAATCTTTTCGAGTTTGACCAAAGAATAGTTTGCAATCAAACGCTTCATGACTTGATCCGATGGCATTTCACAAGAGAAAACAGCCACCGGTGCATCCTTATAACGGGCGGCGTTGACCGCAAGGTTTAAAGCGAAAGCGGTTTTGCCGACGGAAGGCCGAGCGGCGATGATAATCAAATCGCTCTTCTGCCAGCCATGGGTGTACTTATTTAAGCGACGGTAACCGGTATCAAGACCGGTGAGACCGCTGTTGTCGGAATTCGCTTCGCGCTGAATCTGTTTTTCGACGGCGGTCGCGATTTCTTTCGAATTTTTAAATTCGCCAACCGAACGTTTCGAGGCAATCTCTTGTAAAGAGTTGGTCGCGGTAGCTAAGAAGTCACCGATATCCGGCACGTTGCCTTGGGCGTAAGAATCCTGAATTTTCTGTAATTGCAGCAAATAATCCCGCAAAACGGCCTGATCTTTGATGATTTTGATGTAGTGGTCGATGTTGTCAGGTGAAATTGTCGATTGAATCAATTCCAAAAGATATTCAGACCCACCAGCATCGTCATACATCTTGAGGTTATTCAGGGTATCCGCCACGGTCTGAACATCAATACGCGTATTGTGGGCGGCCAATGTCTCCATCGCCTTAAAGACCAAGAGGTTCCGTTTATCGACATCGGAAAAAATCTCTTCGGTTAAGCCGGCGAGTGCGGTCTCGGCGGCCGCGGGATCCATCAACATGGACCCGAGGACGCAACGTTCCGCTTCGACGTTAGAAGGCAAAGCAATCTTCGCCATTATTTCTCCTCAGAGATATGGACGTTGACGGTGCCAATGACTTGGCCTGCCGAGCCTTTATAAAGCTCGATTCTTAAACGGGTATAGCCAACGGCGTTCGCCGGATACTTATCCAAGAACTTCCGTTTATCGATCACGATGCCCCACTGATCTTTCATCCCCGCTTCGATTTCTTTCGGGGAGATCGTGCCAAACATCCTGCCATCCCCACCAACTTTGGCTTTGAATTCAACATTGATGTGCTCAAGCCGAGCGGCTAATTCTTCCGCTTCTTTTTTAAGCTGTAACTGTTTCGCATCTTCTTCAGCGTTGCTCTTAGCAAGCTTCGCTTGATTCTCTGGGGTCGAAACGACGGCCAATTTGCGGCGAATTAAGAAATTCGTGCCATAGCCATCGGACACATTCGCAGTGTCCCCTTTCTTGCCCACGCCATCGACATCGGCCAACAAGATTACTTTCATATTTTTCCTCCTCCGCCAGTGGTGTCACCACTCGCTCTTGCTGAATCCAAATACTCATCTAACGTCGTCGTTAAGGTGTTGACGACCCGGTCGGTCGTCTGACCTGGGAAGACTGCAGCCGCCATCTGGAAGTGGCCGCCACCGCCCATTTTTTCGCATAAGAGTTGAACGTTGATCGTTCCATCGCTTCGGGCGGAGAGACGGACGTTCTTTTCGTCAGTCTTGCCGATGACGAAGCAAGCGTTGATGTCTTTGAGGTTCATCAACTGGTTGCCGACTTTAGCCAAGGTCGAACGTTCAACCACGTCTTTATCATCGCTGACACAATAGACAATACCATAATGTGGCGTTTGCATCGTCGAGATGATCTTGGTAATCAAAGAATACTCCTCAAACTCATCCTTGAGGTAGTCATCCGCAACGGCGTTATCCGCACCGTATTCCTTAAGGATTTCGGCAGCTTCGAAGGTCCGCATGCCTGTCGACTTGCTCTTGAAATAAGAGCTATCAAGGAAGATGCCCGAGAGCATCAAGGTCGCAAAGGTCGGTTTTAACTCAATTCGCGGGTTAGCAGTCGCGTAACGAATCATTTCAGCGATCAATTCCGAAGCGCTCGAAGCCGAAGGTTCGACATAAGCCAAGACCGGGTGATCGATGAATTTATCGCTGCGGCGATGGTGATCAATCACAATGACTTTAGCCGCCCGATCAAGGACTTTCGGGGCCATAGTCATTTCCGGAACAGAGATATCTACCACGATCACCAAAGTCGAATCCTTGATGGTGCTGACAGCATCATCCGGCGAAATGGTCATCTTATCAAAGACGTCGCGAGAAAAAGCGCTTTGGAACGCCATCCGAGTTTTCTTCTCGGCCAGTTTCGCGTTATAGATAATTTTCGAAGGTTTGCCGCACCAATCACAAATGGCGACGACGCCAAGAGCGGCACCAAGCGAATCCATATCCATATCCTGGTGGCCCATGATATAAACGTTCGACGAGGATTTGATCAACGAAACAATCGAATCCGCGACTGAGCGAACCTTAACTTTAGAAGTCGTTTCGACCGCCGCGGTCTTGCCGCCGAAGAAGCGAAGTTCCGAACCGTATTGCGAAACGACAGCCTGATCGCCGCCACGGGAGAGAGCGACATCTAAGGCGTTGGTCGCCATTTCGTTCAACTTGGAAACATCAGGGAAATCATGGGCATAACCAATAGAAAGCGTCAAAGGATTGTCCAGCTTGGAGCCAGCTTGGCGAACCTTCTCCAAGATGGAGAACTTATCATCTTCCATTTTCTGAAGGGAACCGTGATCACAAACGCTAAAGTATGTGTCGGAACGAACCCAACGAAGTAGCACGCCATTATCACGGCAATAATCCGCAATGATTGCTCGGACCTTATTCACCACATCCGCGGACTCATCCGTTTCCGAAGCGATTTCCTTGAAGTTGTCAATTTGAATAATGCCCAAAACAACCGCATGTTCTTCCGAATAGTTCACGACGTTCTCGTATTCGGTAACGTCCTTGAAGATAAACAAACGGGGTTCGGAAAGATATTTCACATCGTATTGACGACCTTTAAGTTCGACTTTGACCACCTTATTGACCGGAGCATTAATCAGATCTTTCAAAGCAGGCAGCCATTCAAACACCTGGGTGTCAATCAAATCGATTTGCCGGTCTTTGAAAAGGGTGTTAGCCCACATGATGATGTTGTTTTCGTCAACGACAACCAAGCCGATTTGACCAAAGTCATAGGCTTCTTGGACATCCGATCCGACAAGACGCGCGGCTTCAACGTCGTTCTTTTGCCGAAGCTTATTCACGTGGATTAAACTGAACCAAATAAACAAGGCATCCGTCACAATGAAGGTGACGAATCCAGCCAAAATATAAAGAACGTTGCCGGTATTTTTAAAACCGCCGACGTCCAAAAACCACAAGACGCAGGTAGCAACAATTCCAAGGATTTCACATAAGAAAATAACAAAGGCGGCGACTCTAAGTTTTGAAAGTGTTCTAGTCATGACCTTGTTATTATAGCCGAAAGAGACGAAGCGAAGAACAAAGACTTTTAATAGTCTTTGGGGGAGTGTAGAAAAACTCTACAGGATGCCATAACAAATCAAAAAGGAGGGGGCTAGAACCAAAACCGCGATTATTGAGACTATTCCGAAAAATTAATTGCTGGTGAAAAAATAAAATAATCCCTGCAAAACGCGTTTATATTTTGCAAAAGTGCCACAAAATAAGGGAATGGTAATTCTCTAAAATAAAAGGGAATTTCTTTCGTTTTTCTATTTTCGATAATAGTACAATTATTATGTTATAATGATATAGGATGACTATATATGATCATAATTCCCTCAGCCGATATTCGCCAAAATTTTAGTGAAGTGTCTCGAAAAGCCAAAGAAACTGGTGAACCGATTTATATTACCGTTAACGGCACAGGAGATGCTGTATTTTTGAGTATTGAAGCCTACGAAAGACAGACAAAAATGTTAGAGCTCAAAGAAAAACTCCTTGATCTCGATATCGCCAGGGCGAATGGCAAAAAGGACATTCCTGCCTCTGAATTCACAGCTCATTTTGCACGTCTCGCATCAAAATAAGGAGACTCCATGAAATACCAAGTCTTTTTTACTGACGTGGCGTTTGCTGAAGCGGTTCAGCATGTAGAGTTTCTCATGCGTGTTTCAGCCGAGGCAGCGAAGCAACTTTCTATGGATTTTTCCCATTTAGAAAGTACCCTTTGCGAAAATCCATTTCTATGGCCTGTCGTCCCTTTCCCCGGGAAGAGAGAATATCGAAGTCTTGTGCTTCAAGAACGGTATTTGGTAATTTTCATAATCGATAATGACATCGTTTATGTAGAGACCATCATCGATGCAAGGAGCCAATTTTCTTGGCTTCTTGGATAACCATTCGCTTGATAGTCGACGTCTATTAATCAAGGTTTTAAATCATTAAAGCGAAATCTAACCAGTAATAACGACCGCTTTGCGAGCCCTAAAATATTTGTAAGGAGTTCATTTATGGAACAAAAACAAAAGATTTTTAAGTGGCTGAGCGTCGCTTTTCTTGTTGTGAGATTCCTAGCCTACGTTGTCTGTCTCTTCTGCCGTAAACCCGCTGGGATAGCTGGCACGGAATATGAGCATATCGGCTGGTTCGTTGTCGATGTCTTTATGATCGGCGGTGCCTTGTTGGGCTTGCTGATCCCCTCCCGTTTCTCAAAACTCGGCGGCTTTTGCATCATCGGACTTTCTTTCGCCAGCCTTGTTATGTTCGCGGTCGGCGACACTGGCGCAATCTTTTATGTGAACAGTTCCCAGTCCGCCGATAAATTCGTTATTTGGGTTGATTTCTTTAATGGCCTGATTTGATTAATCGCCATCGTTGCTATCGTGCTTTCTTTAGCCTTGCCAAAGATGACTAAAATCCTCGCGCCCGTTGCGGTTATCGCTTTCGTTATCTCAGGCCTTTTGATTTTAACCGAAGGCATCTACTTCCTCGTTAAGGGTACTCATGCTTGGGCTTATTCCATCAACCTTATTGCTGTTTGCTTAATCATTCTCGGCTTAGCGTTTGCCCTCGTGGTCTATGCCTTCTTATTCAAGCCGGGCTTCGGCCAGAAGAAGCCGAACGCCGAAGCAGCTTCGACGGAAGAGCCGCAAAAAGTAGCCAAGTAACCTTCGAAAACAATCCAACGTTTCTTTTCGATTCCTAATCTTTAGACAAAAGAACTTTTAATTCTTGATCTTCGATTTCATCTCTTTGCCGCTAATAACAACGGGATCTTTTGTGAATTCGGCATAAGCCTTATCTACGGTCTTAGCGTCAAAATCGTCCTCAAGTTTTTCAAAGACGACTTTCTTAATGGCTTCTGAAATCGACAAATGATTGAGTTTGGCATAAGAATCGAGTAATTCTTTTTCTTGATGATTCATCTTCACCGTAACAACGCGCATCGTTCTCTCCTCCCTAACTTCATTTATGCTCACAACCGAAGAAAATGAAAAGCCGGTATCGCTACCGGCTTCATTTTCTGTTTAAGATGGTCCTCACCCCGTTAGAAGGATGAAGAACTTCTCCTAACAAATGTGATGGGACAAGTCCGTTTTTCCAAAAAGGGACGCCTGCTGTAAACCTCTCCCACCATGCCGAAAAGGCCGCCCCCGGAAATCCGCGTGGCAGCATCCCGACTCCAGAATCGGCCGATCGCTTT